>Ga0065711_1028287_pt1 | contig 42210 bp, 23 predicted proteins | sample Hoacrofraction12_FD_59098 | JGI IMG/M metagenome (GOLD analysis project Ga0065711, IMG submission 59098) | Hoatzin crop microbial communities from Cojedes, Venezuela - Epithelial fraction 12 v2 (version 2) | ecosystem: Host-associated > Birds > Digestive system > Esophagus > Crop | place...
GGCCCCGCTCCCACAGCTCCAGCTCTGTCCTGTGCTGAGGGCTCCAGAGCTGGACGCAGGACTCCCGGGGGGTCTCAGCAGAGCGGGGCAGAGGGGCAGAATCCCCTCCCTCGCCCTGTGCCCATGTTGTTGGGGATGCAGCCTAGGGCATGGCTGGCCTTCGGGGCTGCAACCACACATTGGTGGCTCATGTCAAGCTTTTCATCCACCAGTACCCCCAAGTCTCTCTCAGCAGGGCTGCTCTCCATCCCCTCATCCCCCACCCTGTACTGATAGCAGGGATTGCCCCGACCCATGTGCAGGACCTTGCACTTGGGTTTGTTGAATCTCATGATGTTCAGACAGGCCCACCTCTCCAGATTGTCCAGGTCCCTCTGGAAGGCATCCTGTCCTTCTGGCATGTCAGCTGCACCACTCAGCTTGGTGTCATCTGCAAACTTGCTGAGGGTGCAATCGGTATCACTGGCTAAGTGATATTAAGTGATCTTAATAAAGACATTAAACATTAAACTGGTCCAAATACAGACCTCTGAGGGACACCGTTCGTCAGCAGTGTGCATTTGGACATCAAGCCGTTGGGCACTACCCTCTGGATGTGACCATCCAATCAATTCTCCCCCTAAGCTAATTTTCTGAATCACTCAAAAACTGAAATTCTTGCAACGGTCATCCCAGAATTTCTTGCTTTTCTCCCTCTTTCCTCAGATTTGAAAATTCTGCAAATGAAGGAGATATACAGAAAAGATTATGAAATACCCTATACAGAAAGAGCATAGGTAACATTCTGAAACAAATTTCTGCTGAAAACATCAATAACATACAAAGGGTTTTGCTGTTTCATTGCACAAATGATGACATTTGGTTAATGGCAAATATTTAGATTCAGATGTTGATAATTTGAGATGAGCACGTAGTGCAAACACACTCTACAAAATGTAAGAACTCTCATCATAATTTTCAACAATGAAGTTTAGTGAAAAACATTAACTAGAAAACAGCAAAAATGGCATTTGTTTTTGTCCAGATGAAGTTAGACACACATGTAATTCAGACAGCTATTTATTCAAACTTTTGGTAGCACTCTAAGGACTCAGAACTTCTAAACTGCAGATAAGCATGCTTTTCTTAGGCTTGAAATGCTAGGCTGAAAACAATTTTAACTTAACTAGCTGGCAAGCCACTCTTTCTACCAACAAACAGTAAAAATGCATGCCTCAACACTTTTCTTGAAGTATGACAAATGCAAAACTCCAAACAATTAAACGGTAACTTTACTGCAGTTTTTAATATAAAATCCTGAGAACAAACAGTAATAGAAAATTATTTTCACTGTTTGTGCAAAATATAATTAATTTGACAAATTACAAGCACCTCAAACAGGGGTGGCTAAGAAATGAGAGCCTCTGTATATCATACAGAGCATAGTGTTTTAAGAGTAGCTATACTGGGTTCATCTACATAGTCTTTTACCCCGGTACCCTGGGCTTGGGCAGTGACTGAAAGAGGAAGACTAAATAAAAATATAACAAGGAAACCATACACAGGCTTTTTCTTCAGAGCTTACCTAGCTCTTGAACACTTGCAGTTGGGCAGCTTCCACAGACAGAGGTGGTGTACATTAACAATCTGTAGTGGGTTTCTGTTTCATCAATTTTTCCCGTTACTCTTTCACCCCACGCAAATTTTTACCATCCACAACATTTTGTTGAAAGAAGCTGCACGCTTTACAAATATATCATTTTATTTGCTTGAATATTTCATCTTCTAGCTTTACCTGATATCAACTAGTTTTACGAATCAGTCAGCTACTAATACCTGTTTAATTTTATAATGCCTCCCTTCATTTTATAGACATCTATCGTATCCTCCCATCTTAATTTTGTTTTCAAACTGAAGAATTGTAGCTTGCTTATGTCTCCTTATACGGAAGCTATTCTACATTTTTTATCACCTTGTTGCCCTTCTCTAAGTCTTTTCTGCTTTTTTCCACACCAAAAACTAAAAAATATGCCTATATGCGATACAGTCTAGTGAAACAGACACTGCTGTAAAAAGAGACACATAGGGATTACTAGAGAAATCAGGGACAACTTGGCAATGCTAACAGTTAAATTAATACTTCATCTTCTAATAAGATAAATATAATATAGAGCTAATTCTGCTCAATATTAATTCTAACAAAACATCAGCTGTCAGTCAAATGTCGAGGTTAAATCCAGTGTGGATGCGATACATCTCGAACACTGAATCTCAGCTTTCTCTTACATATTTGTATATATTTTCTGAAAAATAATGTGACTGTGTGGGAGCTCTTGGGAATTAAAAAAATGGTATTAGAGAATTTCACTTCACCAGTGATGAAGCTGAAAAGTGCCCATATAAATTCTAAGCCAGCTAATAAGTTAATTAAAGCATTTTTCAAGAAACAGAGAGCAAAAGACACACATTCAAAAAAGTTCTTGATGACAGCACCTGAGCTTCTCCTAAATACCTATATTCAGTAGCAAGATATCTGCCTTTATTTTACCACTTAAAAAGATTTGCCCTCATCGCTAAAAATAAAGCAGCATGAGAAATAAGGTTGTGCTAGATTGAAATGACCTGTGTATACCTGCTAACTTGTGATTTTCTAGCAAGTTTCAAAAGTGGTACTTTCCTCAAAGCTGTAGCTCTTGAAACCATTAAATAAAGTGTTTGCAATTTCCTTGGTTATAGCCTGGAAGCACTTAAAATCTCAAAAGGCATAAGAAAATAGGCATATAAATGAAATCTGTAACTCTAACAAAACTTTTGTGGGTTTTTTCTTTTTTTTTCTTTTTTTTCTTTTTTGAATAAACATGGCACCTTACATGTTTTAAACAATGTGGTGTTCACAACATCTCAGAAAACTGAACGGTTAATTCTGCTCATTTCAACCCATCCAGGGATGTGACACAGTGAACTGTGGTGCAGAAATCCCTGCATCATAGGTGAGCTGGCTGTGGATGTTCAAGAATAGCTACACTATGACAGCCTTGCTCTCAGATTAATTAGCCTTACTTCTCAGTGTACAGAGCCACATGGCTAAACGGCTTTTGAGACTCCTGATGGAATCCTTGGAAAGCAACCTGATGACTGTCTTCTTCAGTGATTACAGTGGGGATTTCTCCCTCAGCAGGAACCAAGGGTTTAAAACCCTTTTAATCAATTTTACTATAAAATACCTTCCCAATACATTAAATATCATTCCCCTGCCCCCATTTATAAGGCTTAATTTCATATAAGACAGATCTACAATATTGTTCTACAAGGGACCCAGGAAAGTGATGTCAGGGATTTAATCCAATAAAGCTATATGAGGAAGAAAATCAAAAAAGGGTAGTATTAAACTTAAAATCTAACTACAACCTGCACACAAATAATAAAGCCTTTTCATAAATGGAACTAACATTTTGTTAAAATCTGAAAAGAAATAGCCCAATAAAGCAACAGAAACTCAGCTACTGATAGTCACTGTGTACTGGGATATTTCAAGGGGTAAATTTTCAAAGCAGTGCACAGGGAGTTACATACATAAATTCCATTAACAATAATGTGTTCCTCAGCTCTCAGTGATATTAACTTTTAAGTGATGTTATAACTATTATAACAATCTTGCATTTATGACAGTATTCATCTGCACACTATCTCCTAAACAGAGCTTGTATATAAACCATATTACTCTTTCACTTGCATTTAGCAACGATATATTCAATTTTTATGGACATCTGCTCACAGTTTCCTCAAACTGCATGTTGGTGTATGTTTTTTAATGTAACTGATAGGTTTAAATAATTAGTATTGCTGGATTTAATCACTAATTTCCTCATACTGTAAGAGGCAACTTAATATTTCTGCATAGCAGATGTAATACACAATATTACACAGAACTAAATTATTACAAACAGTGCCAGCAGTTTTCTATACACAGTACTTAAGATAATTATAAAAAATCATCTTCATTACTGCATGCTAGCATTTTTTTAACAGTTTAATTTGGATAGGTTACAAGATACATTCAAATCACACAGATACAATTACTGCAAACCTAAGAAGCTATAAAATGTTCCCAACCAAATCCCTTTGACCCTGTTAATGTCTGTTCCTTGTTAATCTAAGGCAAACATTGTTTGTAGTGTGCATTTGTTATGGAATATGAAGAAAAGAAAGGAAATCCCTGAACAGTTGTTATTGATTCCAGCATTTACCGACTGAAAGTTAAGTGCCGTTTACAAAACAGAACAGATGCAGATGCTGACAAAAAGGTAAACAATTGTTGTATGGCTTACTGCCAGATTCTAAGCCAATATATTAAACTCCAAGTACAGCTCATTTCCCCTATAGATTGCACTTATTGCCACTTCATTTCCTATGTGCTCTGTCTCCCTATTGCTGTGCCTGGCACTAAGCTATTTTCAGTTCTTCGGTGACCCCTGAGGCCTAGTGCTCCCTCACATAGCCATTAGTGAAGGGAATTGCATGTGTCTGACATGGCCTGAAACCAATTATTTGGTATTTTCTTCAGAATGATGCCCAACTCTGTTGGGAATGAGCAATCATGAAATAATTTACCTCCTGATTTAATTTTTTCCTGCACAAATTAGTTGTAGCCTGAGCTAGTTATACACAGCTGCCTGTGACATATCTCTGTCTTATCAAGATTCTACTTGAAATGATGAAAAAGGGAAGGGGGGAGGAGAGTTGAATAGAATAGGTTGGGGAATCCTGCTTTAAAAAGGCATTGACAAGTTTATCAGATATACTGATCACATGTACTCTCTGCTGATTGAAACTGGCAGACCCATAAAGAACCATCAGTGCAGCAAAGGCAACCACACAGATGCAAACTGCTATCCGAGTCTTTCAGGTTTTTTAAACACCTGTCTTGCTCTGCAGCTCCCTGTTAGTCCCAGCGAAACCCAGGGGTGCCAGCAGAATCTGACACAGCGGCTTACGCAAACAGACTACATGTTGGCTTATTTTTGTCCCTGTTTTTAAAAAAAATGGTCACAGATGTAAAGATAACAAACAGTTTCTTATTAGATATCACCATTAACTTGTGACTTTCCTAAGTGCTTACAGTATACATCCATACTGTGCACGTGTCAAAAAAATGTAGTGAAGTAAGGGATCAACTTCTGTATAAACATAGTAAGCATGTATAAATTTGCATATATTTAATCAAGAGAGTGTGTCTGTCGTAGAAAGAGATATGTCACTGCCAGCTATTAAACAAGCTCAGTGAGGACTACACTAATCTTTTGAAAGACATTCACTATACATGAAATTTTAATCAAATCTGCTCCGTAATGTCTTCCCAGTTAAATCAGATCAGTTTTCACCTCGTTGTGAAGGCTGATTCCATATCAGGTCATTAGATGCATGCTATCAAATGCTTAAGTCCTTTGTTAACACTGAGTGTACAGGTCTATCAAAATTAAATCCTTACTTGAAATCATGTTCACCAACCGACGAAAGGCTAGACCAGTGCTGGAAACGCAGGCTGGAGAGCAAGAACATCTGATCAAACTCTGACACCAAATTTATGTAGTAATCTCCAGCAAATCATCTCACCAATCTGACTCCTTGACAGCATACAGCTACTTTACAACTCTGCTGAACAAATTACAGACTTCCTCAAGCGCTCTGAGGATGAAGTGCCATGTAATAATGTTTAATAAAACTACTTTCTACACAGATATCTATCTCAGCTTGCTCTGAAACCAGAGGTTCAACCTGCTCCTTAGTTTTCAAAAACACACGTATCTTCTAATAAATTACAAGACATTCCAATTATACACTGCAATTTCTGCTATGCAATGACATTTCAAAGAATTCAAATGTCAACAAATTAAGTAGCTTCTGAATTAAAACTAATTAATGATGGGTCAATTTAAGGAATTTAGCAGCTGTTATCCAATCATTTTCTGATAATTATCATAATAATGAAATAGCAGACATTCTTTAAACTTTCTTTCAACTAGAACGGTCAGAACACTTGCAGATAGACTATATTTGCAGTTGTTTATAGCATTTATGAGGGTTTTTTTTAGTTGCTATTCTGAAACCAACAAATTCTTCTAAAGTAGTGCCTACAAGCAAACAGTCCTCTTCAGAAAACTGCACGAATTATCCTACGACGAAATGTTATTCTTTGTAATATTTCTCAGTAGGACTGAAACCATATTCCAGCCCTTCTGGTGACAGAAACTGGTTACACAGACATTTTTTGAATTTTCCTGCCTACACTGTGGGCTGAGGAAGCCATTACATTCCCCGCAGTCTCCACACACATGCACAGAAAACACCAAAGGAGAGCACCTGAAGAAAGCATAAAAACTGAGGGAACCTGCAGCAAACTGGAGACAGCACCAACACAGAAATAGGGTGGTTCTTGAAGAACTCTAAGATGTTCTTCAGTCTTTGTTGAAAGAGAAATTAAGTACTGCCAGGTCTGTCAAACTTTCTCACTCTAACTTTGATAGGACTTGCATATGTTTGCCTGCAAACCATTTAAAATACTTGCCTGATAAAAGAAAATTCTAATCTGTATTTGAAAATGTAGTAATTAACATATTTATTTTAATCTGCTTGCAATTTCTTTAATGTCTGCAAGTATAAAAATATCTGCTAGCTCTGTTTCTATCCTCTGCGTTTACGTTCACAGCGGAATGGTTGGGTGTCTCACAGACCGGTTTGTTACATGAAACTCACTTTATTAAAATTAGATTGTTAGGAACTTTCAACCAATCAGGAATTTCTATCAAGTGTTCATCATTCCTTTGTGTAGTCTACACATGATATTATGTATTTCTTTAAATAATAGATTAAAGTGCCTCTGTCACTTTCACTTCTCTTACTCCTTGGAATTTCCAAGATATAACAGAGGCAGACAGTGACAGCTTTTGTTCTAATAAGAGAAAACACTCAAAAAATTACATACAAAGCTGGAGTCAATAGTCCTATTTCTGCTTCCTACCTCTTTATATTTCAAAACCTAGTTAGGCAAAGTCACCACAAAGTTCTCATGATTACTTTTACAGCGAATATAAAAATCAAAACTAAGCCTAGGCATATGGGTGAAACATCAGTGCTATTTCACAACTTTTAGAGAAGTAACTTTGGAAATTCTTAATCTTTTAACAAATATCTTGTAGAAAGGCTAGAGTACTCTCTGTGTTACAAATGAAGGATTAATCATACATCAGCACGGATGTACACATATAGGTTCCTACTCACTGAACTGAGACTATGCTCTTAAAACACCTCTTTATACATACTTTATATATACTTTTAGCTGATAGTACTGTGTAACACAACACTTTATTTCTGTGTTACAGAAATTGCTGGACTTTCCTAGCACATCAACAGCAAGTCAGTACACCATCCCTCGTACTTAAATACAGAGATTTGGATCTTAGCCAGAGGATGATCAGTGCATGGAGCTACTGAGGAAAAGAAACCTCTTCTTGAAAATCTGAGATCAACAACCGATCCAGTTCCAGCCAGTCCACAACATTTAAGGGTACTAAAAATCTCCAGAGCACTAACTGCTAAATTTGTAACTAAGAAGTTAGATTAGGTTATAACCACCCTTATTCCCTCTAGATCAGACAGACAAGAATATCTCCATTGCATTGCTCTATTCAGCAAATGTAGTGAAAGGCATTACAAAATGACTGAAAGCTTTGTTTTTCAAAAACTCGTCAGCCCCTTGAGTGAAGATGGAGGTTTTTTTAAAATTTCTAAGACTGAGACCCAGTGAAAAATTTAATTAATTTTCTAACTTAGCATGTAACATCCATCTTGTGGACGTGACACGCCCCCACTTTAAACACATCTAATTTTTTTGCAAAACAAACTATTGTGACTGAAATGATTTTGCCCTTTTAAACTTAAATTTGCTCTCTAAATACACATTTTGTGACAGCTGAGGCTCTCTGTCTTGACAAAAATCACTGCCAGAACCATCTAATAAACTTGTGATTATATGACGGTAGATGCATACACTGATAAGACTCCTGTTAACAAACTTATTTTCAATCAAGACTGCAGGAGTCTCTTTAAAAGACATTTTTGAAGTCTTCTCTTATCTGCCATAGTTCTACGCAGTTTTCTTCATAAAGGCCTATATTCTGAAGTAAGAGAGAGCCTTGCTTAGTAATTCTTTACCAAATTTTGTCACTTTTTATTATTAAACAGAATACTACTGTATATAAATCTCAAATTGACCTCTGACCATTCACAAAGTATCACACTGGAGAGTAAATCACTTTGATCTTTTAAAGTTGGGAGGAGAATGCAGTAATTAGAGGGCATAGTGAGTTAAATGCTCTCTTCATGCTGAGGAAGAGCACGCAGGTGTGCTGAGAGAGCGAAAAGGAAGATAATTAGTTGGTGTTTGCTAATTGTGGGCATTTTGAAAGCAAAAAAAATACCAAAAATGGAACCATGGCCCTTTCAACCTCTACAAAATTCAGAAAACAGATTGAAGTTCATGTTGGAAAAGATAAAGTGGAAGAACTTCATTAGGACACAACAGCAAAAAAAAAATCACCTCGACCCAAAACAGCATTAAGAATTTCATGTTTAAAAATATATAAACAACTTGAAAAGTAAAGTTAGTGTTTAATCATCTTATTAAATAAACTACATGATAATAACATTCTGGAATGGACATCTTTTCAATATCACAAAGAGTCAATAATGAGATTTCATTGCCTGTCTCCATATCATAGGCTTAATAAGTAATTTCAAGGAACAGCGCTAAAAAGAAGGAAGGTATTCAGGCATGCTACCAGCTTTGAAATTCTGTCAGTTCAATTGACATTTCAGTAACTTAGATACTGTTATCTTACCCCCTACCATAAGCTTAAAAAGTAACAAGCTTAATGCTTTTGTAATCTTTACGAAAATGTCATTCTCCCACTAGAAACACGTTTGTGGTCCTAGGGTATTATGTTCATCTGGCCTTTAAAAGAGTACCTCTCTTTTATTAAAACTTCAACTCTGTGTGTTCAAACAGATGGTTTTATTTTCTCCTCAGTACTACTCATCTTTCCATTTAATACAATTGTGCAGTAGAAATCAAATACAATACTTGCAAGGATAAGAAATAAATAATGTGTGACAAAGAGACTATGAAACACATTATTTCCTGTACTAAATGCAAAGACATTTATTTTGTTTCCCCTGAGTAATAGGATCTTGTTTGGCTGTCAAAATTTTATAGGCTTTCCGAGGAATAAAGACAACTGCAGAAATCTGTATCCTATCTATACGTCCACTAGTTTTCAGTTTTAACTTCCTATTTTAAATTCCCACCAACACTGTCTGCCGCATTATTTTAAGTAGGTCACAATTAAACCTAGTGAATATGTCAATATTGGCTCACAATACAAAATTAAGAATCTCTGGTATTTATAAAACAAAAAAATCTAATGATGACATCTGCATTTTTACTCCATCCATATATAGTACCCATGTCATTTTCACTGACGTCCTCGTGTTTTCTGTGAAGGTTATACATACATAAGAGAGAAGTGCTATGGCATTACTTCCCCTTCTTTCATGGATGGAAACTGTAGGATTTCTCACTCCTCCTGTGTAAGATACAAGGAAGACTGTGCCACACATCACCACGTGCAGTGCAGTTCAAGGAGTCGGCAGTTGCCAAGCCTATCTGCCTACAGGTACCCCTCTTTCCAGCAGCTGCTCCGTATCTTGCTTTACACAGGCCCCTGTTCCTATAAAGCTATGTTACCAGGCATTCTGCAGAGTGACAGAGAGAGCAGAAACGGAAGAGAGAAGCAGATGCCAAGCAGGCAGAACCATAATGGAAGCACATGAGGTACTGATGTCATGCAGAAACAGAAACAAAGCAAGCACGTCCATCAGAAAGGATGAGCAGTTATTGTGGGCCTGCTGGAGCAACAAAAACGAGAAAAAGAATGGGCAAGGAAGCAAGGAGGGTGAAATTCCAGTTTCTCTTACCATTCCTTTATTTTTGCCTTTATAATGTCTAAAAGTCACTACAATAGGTATGTAGGTCTTGAAAAATCTAAAATCTTAAATTAATGAAGAAAACTTTAAATAAAACTCCATAATTAAGTTCTAAAATTTTGTATTTCTAAAACATTCGGCCCTTAGTAACATATTATAGCTATAACTGAATACTTGCTTGTATTAATGCAAGGATCTGGGCAATATAACGAACTCGAACTGCTGAGGCAGGATGTGATACTGGATATTATAATCTGTAATCCATATGGGCTACTTTACATTAGCGTGCCTTACCAGCACTTCAGAAAGATGCAACAGGACTTTCTAGGACAGAATGGTAGTAAGCCAAATGAATGAGACACCTTCCCCCTTCTTCCTAACACTTTTAAAAAGTCAGATTTCAACAACAGAGTACAAATAAGAAAACATGATTGGATAAGCAGTTGTAACTATAACACACATATTGTAAATTAACTGCTATAGATTGTAATCTGGACAGAAATCTCAAAAAGGTCCAAAGATATAAATATTAATTACATGAAACCAAGTCTGGAATTCTTCAATTTCCAGATATAAATGGCAGAATAAATGATACTAAAGTTATTGAGTCCTAATTATTCCCAGACATGAATAACTGTTTATTCATCACACAGTCACTAAACCAGCAGGTATCAATGCTATTTTAGGCATACCTTTGATAGATAAGACAAAGATCATAGAAGATTGGTTGTAGGCAATAATCGTGGCTCAAGAGATCACAAGCCGACTGAATTTAAATTAAATGGCAGGATAAAAGCAATTCTGAAACTAAGGTTCTTCATTTCAAGAGCAGGAAATGACAAACTAGGGGAAATAAAGCCACGTGCACATGAATGTAGAGGAGAAATAAAATTTAAGTCAAATGTGCAAACCCCAAAACTCGTATTTCAAGTTAGCTGGACAGCAAATTGCTGGGAATACATGAAGATAAGTCACCTTGAAATAGATTTTCCCTACCAAGTACTTTTATTTAATGTCCCAAAGTTACCTTCATTTCAACAAGTTGCTCCAAAGGCTGTTTCTCTTCTTGCTCTCAACTCCACTGCACAAATGCAGCTCCTTTAAACAATATTCATAGAATCAATCATAGAATCGTAAGTTGGAAAAGCCCTCTAAGATCATCTAGTCCAACCGTCACTCTAACACCCCCATGCCTGCTAAACCATGTCCTGAAGTGCCACATCTGCATGTTTTTTAAACACCTCCAGGGATGGAGACTCTACCACTGCCCTGGGCAGCCTGGTCCAATGCCTGACCCTGAGCCCTTCTATTCAAGTTTAGATATATGCCATATTCACATCAGGTGTTCAATGAACACAATATATTCCTTAGGAACTCCTGAATATTTAAAGATAATAAATTTAAAATATCATAATTTAAATCACAGTTTGCATTTGAATATAACTTTAGAATAGAATGGAAGTTGGTCATATTCTGGAGAAAGAAAAGAGAAAGGAAGGCTGCTGGACACATAAGTAAGAGGATAGTAGTCTGGGGTAAAAGCATAAAATATGGATATTAAAAGACATCAGTGAAGGTCATTTAACTACTTTGTAGCTATAAATGTTCTTAGTCAAATGTGCATCGTTTCATTTTGTCTCCACTCTGCAATAATATTTTCTTAAAAATAATCAACTACTGATTTTGATGAACACACTATGCATTGCCTAAGATTTAAAAAAAGTATTTCATTTAAGATTTTAAAGTTATTAAATATACTAAAAGTATAACTTTTAGTAACTTAAAGTTATTAAATATACTAAAAATGTATCTTATTGGAAAATGCTGATTTGCCTCTGGCAAGTTTGTAACTAAAAGAAAATATTAAGCCAATGAATTTGAATATGTCACCAAAAAAAACCCCTCAAAGCTCTAATCTCTGTTTAGTTTTAAGCACAGAAAATTTTAAAATAGGCTAATTAGTCTACATGTGTATTTACACTCTCTCTGTATATATAGAAAAAATTACATGAATAACAAAGAAAACCTTCCACTAATACATGACGTCTATAATTTCATGGTTTTTAAGTTTCTTTGGCTGATGTCTTATAAAAGTAGCTGTTTCTTTGTCTGAAAGAGATGATTAAGATAGGTTAGTAATGCCCAATTAAACTAGCTTAACATTTTTGTAAACAAAAGAACACAAAAAATGTTGAAAAGGTAAAAGCACAATCCACATTTAATAGACTTACTGCAAAAAAACTTCTGAGGAATATCACATTGGAAGTTGAAGAAAAAAATCCTAAGAGATAAGCTGAAAACCAGGTATCTGCATGATTCTTTCTATGCTAAGTATGTTAACAGATACATAGCATTTTTAGTGGTTTTTGCAATACTATAACATTACATAAACTTTTGAAAGACACATATGATTAATATAATAGAAGGCTGAAAGAACATCTCACAAAATTCCATCAAAAAATATTGGAGGGGAGGGCACTGGGAAACATTCCTCGGACATCATTTTAGCAGACTGGAAACACTGAAGATGTGCTGAGAATACAGAGAAATTATGACCCATGCTAGATAAAAGCCTATTACAATAATGTAGCCCAAACACTAACGGCTGAATCCTGCACTGTTAAAGGTAGTAAGTCGTTGATTTAACTGGGAACAGGATGAAGTTCTAACATCAAACCACCTGCCTCCACTAGACTTGGCAATGAAAGATGCCAAGTCCCAAAGAACGTGCCTTTTTTCACATGCTGTTTTGCCACCTTCTCTCTCAAACCATGCTCATCCTCAGTCCTGATAAACAGATACAATCTCGTTATAGTACTTGACAAATAACTGTTCTAATACAGTATGAAAACAAAAATGTTAATTCCTTACTTCACAAATAGATTGTTACATATGAAATATTTTAAAGATTTATCACTCTGTTAAAGCTTGTTATAGACTACTTGTATTTTCCTGACAGAAGTAGGTCATAAATATGAAGTTATCCAAGGTTCTAGCATTGTTTCATTTATTTATGCTATTTTTCCCTCGCCTATAGAGAAGGATCAATTACAGCAGTTCTTATGGAAAACAAAAAAACAAAGAAAAAAACCAAAACCGACATTTCTCTTAGGGTGGACTAAGCAAACACAACCCCTTCTTTCACCTCTGGGATAACAGTCCCAATTGAATGCCCTACATTAAATTATTTTGCTGTTCTGAAACGTGCTGGTGTGGTGGTTCCCAGAGGGCAGAGGCAACACACATCAAAAAATAAGCAACACATTGGTACAGCTGTCTTTTAGCTATGAAAAAAAAATCTCCTTCCCTTTCTCCCCTTCCCTCCATACTTCAGCATGCTTTTTTTCTGATACTACCAAACTAAGTATCACTGTCAAAGCAACCTATTAAAGCTCTTTTAACTTAACCTGTGTATAAATACAGACTTCCACTCTCCTTTGTGGGAAAGCAGCAAAGGTATGAGAATTTAATAGGAGTTTCAAGCAGGAAAAGCCACTTGACACTAAGAACTTGTCCATGGTTATAAACCGTCCAAAACAGTATTCTGCAGAATTTTTTCCAGAATAGTCGTTTCAGTGTGAATTGCTTTCTGAACACTTCAATTCCAAAAGAAAAGTGCCTTTTTCTGACTTAGTATGGTACAAATGTAGTATATTCAAACATTCAGAAGACAGAAATCTCTTTCCAGAAAAGATCCTTCACATATGAGCTCAGATACAAGGTCTAGATTTTGTTCAGTTGGTTAATAATACCAAATAATTCACTATTACACAAAATGAAAAAAAAAATTCTATGTAATTTCGTAACTCTGACCCTTCCAACCCCGAACATTCTGTGATTGTGTGACCCCCTCTTTTGCTCCAGCCTGCTGACTTCACCATTGTCGTTTTATTGTTTGACTGCCTGCAGTCTGTTACCACAGATCATCTAGAACAGTCCGGTTCTGCAGAAAACTAGTCAGAGAGACTGCAGGCAAACCAGTGCTTGCCTCCTCCCACACCAGCCTCTTGAAGTAAAATAATATGAAGAACTACACCGTGAAGAGATGAAGACATGAGCATGACAGCCACTGCGAGGAAAGTAATTTTGAGGATTAAATGACATTAACACACACCATTTCTAAACACATCATATGGGTGCTAAGGGGACAGCTGCTGTGCCTGCAGATCTGACCTTCAATACATTTTGAATCAAAATAAAAACCTTCTGTGCGGTTTATGAAATACTGATTTCGGGGTTTTGTTTTGTTTTGTTTTAATTAATTGTGGCAAATGTTTTAAAAGTTTTAAGCAGCTCCCAAGATTTACTTCGTATATTTTAATCTTTCTCTGTTCTTTTGAATATACAATAGAACTACGCCCTGGAAATCTGTCCTGATAGATGTGCTGGCACAAAACCACGTAAAGACACGATTTACTATCTTAATAGATTGAAGGATTGTTCCTTTCCTTCTTGTAACATAGAAGCAGTTAATGCATAGTTTTTTTCAGAGAGCATCCCTTATGGCCACTTTAATCTCCATGTTTTAGATGTAAAATGGAGACAACTGAACTTCCCCACCTTTGCGAGTTGTTTTGAGATTGAAAGAAAAATTAAGTTACAAACTTCCAGTTCCCTAACAGTATTTTTTTTGTCAGTTCATCCTTTCACTCCCGTCTCACTGTGTAGCACAAAGATATATTTCTTGTCATTTATTCCGTAAGTCAACAATACTCTGACATTGCTTCTCCTTGTTTTCCACCAACATTCAATCCCACTAATATTTAAGCTTTACACCGAACTTCTCATACTTTCACATTATCTGTCTGCATGCCTCTTCCCCTACCTTATCTTTTGTATGTTCCACATTTTCCTCCATATTTCAGCTCCTGTTAAAAATTCTTTCTGCATTTCTTCCAGTGGAATTTCTAGCTGACTTACATTAACATGTATATTGACTTTAAAACTCACAAGAGTATAATTTTCTTCTGCATAGACCTGGCAAATCATCACCTCACTCATCCTTTATGTTGTACAACCAAAAGATCTATCTTCTGTTTCTGTATGTTTCACATTATTCTGAACTTTTAATATTTTTTGTCTGCAAACTGCTTCACCTTTATGGAAAGGCTATGTTTTAAACAAACAGCTGTTGCACAGAGGAGTGTTCAAGACTCTGCACTGAAAAAGCAATTACATACAATCATGCAATTATGTTATGAAAGTTTCCATTCTGTATGATTTTTTTCTAAAGCTTTGATTCCTCCCTTTGGAAATTAGCATGTCGGTTTCACCGACTGTAAAAAGAAAGGACAGAAAATACCACTTCAATAACAGATTCTTTTCCTGCCTTAAATTCCTTAGAACAAGAAGAAATGACCAGGTAGCATTAACTCTAACTTACCGTACTTTCACAAGACTAGAAAATGTAATTTTTTTTTAGAATTAGAGTCTGCATAGTAAGTTTTTGGGTCAGCTCTGATGTATGAATCTGTGTCTATTTCAAGGTCACATTATTGTATGGACTTTCCTATAACCTCCTTTAAACTCCTGACAATTCGAAAAAAGTGGGGGTAGAAGTTTGTGGGTTTTTAAACCTGGATTAAATAGTTCTTATTCTATTATATATTTAAGCAGTTGGAATAAGTTAGACTGAAAGAAATTACTATGACATGACAATGTTATCCAGTGAATTATAAGGGGGTTTCTACATACATAAGCATAAGATACTCTCTCTTACTTTAAAACCTTTTTCATAATAATTCTGACACAGTCTATAATTCAACTGCAGTAATATGGTTAAAACATAAAGCTGTAATTAATAATCTCAGGCCTCTCTCTTCATAGGCAATAATCAAGTATATTGAAAAAGAATAGTACGATTAAAATAATACCTAACAACAATGAACGCAGAGTAAGGCTACTAACCCGCAGCATGAACTGTTCCTCTATGCTTCTTTGAAATCTTGTTTGCCTTAACTCTGTGTAGAGCATTTTCTTTGAACTGCAGCTCACAAAGTCTTTCAAGAAGAACTGTCATTTCTTCAGTGATGGTATCCAGATAAGTTTCATTAATAAAATTCAGTGATGAAGAAGGATCAATAATTTCACTTAATATATACAAATCCTCTTTTATCATTGTGCACAATGTGGGTATGGAACTTTGGTAACCATGAACCACCTTATCAAAATTTGTTTCACCACAACTAGACAAAATACAGTTCTGTAGAAGATCGCTAACCAGTTTATTCCGCATATTTTGATACTTCTTTAAGACTTCTGATTCAGGATAAAGAAACAAAAGTTGCTGTATGCACTGAGTTTTAAACTCCACCTGTTGTTGTAAAGCATTAGTATTTGTTTCTTCTTGACTTTGCAGTCTATTTACTAAAAACCGTCGAAGACGCAATCTCACATCATCCCAGAGAGATTTCACATCCATAGTTGAATCATCCTCAACGGCATGAAGGGAAGATGTTAGCTCAAAAGACGTCCCACTTGGAGTACAGGGAAATGAGACACCACACTGACTAGAGAGATCCAGAAGGAAGTGAAGAATCATTTCTTCTTGATTTTGCTCATTCTTCAGCAAGCTTTGCTAACAAAGGTAAATCAGACAGTATTTTAGCAATGTTTTGTTAATTGTGGTTCATAAAAAGAACAGCTTCATGCCAGAGTACCAATTGTTTCCAATGCTAATTACCTTACCAGCAAATAAGAGACTCAAACAGATTGCTATATAAAAAACAGAAGCAACAAAGCCTGTATTCCCATGGATTTATGTGCCAATCCATCTCCTTGTCTACCTGCTTCAATACCTCACACTCCTCTTCCCATCTCTCTTACATCCTCAATCTCTTTTCTCAATCAATTCTAACCTACAATTCAAAGGAAGGCTTTGGAAAGCTCATTAGGTAAGCCTTGGCAGCCTGTTTGTTGTCCACACACACATCTTTGAAAGAAAATGGTATGAAAAATTACTAAAGATTTACACAGATAATGACAGGTTTTGCTCATAAAACGAAGACAGGAATTTATAAAATGAAACATTGTTGCTTTCTATGTTCTGGCTCAGCAGGCAACCATCAAAAACGCCATTCTAAAGATAAAATAATCTTCCCAGGACCCCCTTAAAGAACTGAAACTGAAAACTTGTTAAGAATTGAATGGGCTTAGATCACACAGGGCAGAAGAATAAGAAGCCGTGTATCCTGTCAAATCAAGATGCAGACTGATACATTGACAACACAGCAACCTCTAACTACACCTCAGCTATACGGGCTGGGGGAGAAGAAGGAATCCAGTTAACAAAGCAAGTGAAAGCACACGGACGCGTGCGCTGGTCCGAGTTCATCTCAGCCTGAAGAGCTTCCTCTTGGTCCACAGCCAGGATCTTGACCTTAGAGTTGCTTCAGGTTAACAGACTATTCAGCAAACAGCAGGTCCTCTTGTCACAGCTCACTGCTTTCTACTTGTCCCAGAATGGCAAAGATTTAAACAGCACTTTGCAGCTTTTTTTTTGTCACGGGACACCAAAATGTCCTTCCTCTCCCAGAGAAAAAAATTTACCTGTTATAAACCCATTTCCCACATCCTCAACACTTTTCCTACTGCAGTTTGGCTTTGGCCACAGTCCTAGGCCCATCAACTTTTTATCTGTAAAGACCTGCTCTCAATCCTCCCACTGCACTAGAGCTGACTACTGATTTCCCCACCACAGTCACAAGAAAACTGAGTGAAACCAGTGATACTCTAGGTTTCAGGAACCCCAGCAGGCAAGCCATAAGTGAATCAGGATCTCGACGCCCTGTCACTTGCTCCCCCATCTCCTATTACAGCTCTCCAACAGAGAAAAGAGTTGTGGCAAATCACACAAGGGTAGGTCTTTCTACTCCTGTCCTTTATCTGGGTCTCCCATCTATACTCCATCCTATAAAGCAAGGCTAGTAAAGTAACTGTTTGCAATGTTCCACCTTCAGAACTACCGATTTCTTTAACCTACAGTATCTGAGCAAATGATTAGTTTTATTTCTTTTCCCATTTTGAAAGAGAGAAACAAATAAAATTTCAGTATGATACTGCTTAAATATAATAATTTCCAATGTAAAATGTTCAATTTTTCTGCTGTAGCAAGCTTTGATCAGTACATAGCTTATAAAACTACAAAAAAGACAAAATTTAGAACAAAAAATTTTGTCAGCTCCCCCCCCCTCGCTTTTGAGTCACCAAAATTTTCAGTATCAGACCTCCTATTCTTTATTCTAGATGATGCAAAACTGGAGTGCTCCATGATGAAAATTAAAATTAAAAGACTTGTACCACAGTAGCTAATTCTGAACAAAAAACAGAGAGTATGATTGCCTCCCATAAAGGAAAGTCTTTAAAATAATAGGCTAGCTATTTTTCCTCCATTTCAGATCTTTATTTCAGAATGCTTCCTATGAATTTTTTTACTTTTAAGCAGGAAACACATGTGGAAGAATAATAAAGGAAATTAGCAGTCAAGTATCATCCTACAAAATCATGTGCATGTGACAGAAATATGTGTAACTAGTTAAAATCTTAAATCATACATATCAATATTCACATACATAAGACTGATTTGATTTTCCTTTATTATCTGCTGAAGTATTCCACAAAGTTTTATGGCCCCAAATAGAACATGCCTCAGCGTGTAAACTGAAACCTAATCACTAACCACCATGTTGAAGAATCGAGTCTCCACAAGAAGACTTCTGGAATTGAAAGGTTAGATTTGTTTTATGAATTATGCTCAAATACTATATTCTGAAATGAACAAAACAAGAGAAGCTGTCAAAACAGCAAATGTAACTGATGCCTTTGGACGATGAATCCAAACCATCTCCCAAGCAAATCCCCACTGCTGTTTTTTTTTAATGATTAGCAGAAACATTTTTACTCATGAAAGCCAATAAGAATCAAAGTATTGTTTCAAGCCCTTTGCAACTTAAACTCAAGCATTAAAACTAGGGAGCTTGCAGATGCCGTCTTAGACTTAGTGTTACTCAGAAAAAGAGCCCCTGAAGTGAACTTTGAAGCTCGGAAAACACAGTGTCATCAAATCTCTTTGAACATTGCCTATATTGACATAGGCTTTTCTATTTAAAAAATAACCTGTAAAGATACTTCAGAAGATGATGCCAAAACCATTCAAGAGAAAAAGATCCAAATTAGTATCCAAAGGTTTTAGAAAAGCATGAAAAGTTCTCTTACAAGCACAGAAAGTTAGTGACAATAATCTACAGGAAAACATTTGCGGTCTACCAACTGGACTAGTACCTACTATAGACTACTACCTATCATATCAATACACAAATCCAATAAGATGCAGATTTTGTTAAAAAAAAGACTTTGTCATTGGTTTAGCAGGAACAGAATGTAATGACAATACGTTCAGGTACATTTTCAGCTTTTAAATATTTACAATTACAAAACAGTACACAGAGTGATGAAATTTCACATAATTGACATTTTCAGACTTCATGAAGAACCTCTCCACAATTACATGAGTTCACAAATGCATGAGAATAGCACGCTAACAATAAATCTAAATACAGCACCACAGCCAAAGCACATACAGAACTTTGTGCTATTTTTTTTAATTGTTCTAGCAGCTTAAAAGATAAACAAAATCCCTAACAAAATCAATACACATAATAAGGGTAACAGTGAATAGGGATATTGGCCTGAAGTAGAGGAAGGTTAGTATTATTGAAGATGTATTATATGACACTTAATTAAAATCTTGCAAGTGAGAAATTAAGTCAACCAAGTAATTAGTTCATTTGGTGGAGATGCACATTTAAGAAAGGTCAGATTGTAATAATCTCATTAATGCTGAATATTATTGAAAATAGTTTGCTGCAGACCTGTTTATGGAGCTAAAGATTATCTACTGCGAGTATAACTTCTTGCAGATGGATTGTCTATGCTAATGCATAAACACTTTTCATCTGTAGTCTCATCTGCACAACAGGCTGCATTATCCAAGCATCCATGAGCCTGGAAACATCGACGTCCAAGTTCCTGATTTCCACAGATGTTTTCCTGACAAACTGTGCAGAATTGAGACTTCAAGGCTTCTCACACTTTGCTGTGTGTTTAGCAGCCTGCCACGGAGCCATTCTCAAAGCTTAACTGGACTCTGCATCCCACAGCCAGACTGTCATGCAGTCAGTATGCTCCTGGGAGGCTGCAGAGCCAGAAAGCACGTTTTGTATCTGACATACCCGAAGTATGCCAGAGATGGGGACATTCTGGTGTTTCCCAAACAAATGCCGCCACCTGGTGTTCAGGTACATGGCTGGAATAGGCTTTGGAGAAGGAAGAGAGACGGGAGTGGACACAAGTCATCATGGCCATGCCCTCTTCTGAAGGGCTTTAACTAAGGATCTAACTGGACTAAGCAGAGTAACAAAAGACTACATAAGTCAGCATTTTCTGGGATTCTCTCATTTTGTCTAGATCAAGTATAACATGTAGCAGGCTCTGACATCCTTGGGCGGCATGATTATTAACAGCAACGTTCATGCCGATTACCTGTGTTAGAAGGGGACAAAATCACTTCACCACATGAACATTAAAGACCTGGTGTTTCCTAAGATGACCCCATTTGACACAGCTTAATATCCAGCAGATTCAAGGCTGACTGAAACATCAACAACCAGTTTCAAAAGTTAAAAAATGAGAGGCGATTTGATGAAGCTTGATTTCTAGCCAGGAGATAGTCGCAAAGGAGAAAATACTCCACTTCTCCACAGCATTTTTCCTCTGCCAATGCAGCCAATCTTAGCCTAAAGGTGTTCATGTCCTACAACTAAAACATGACATGGACGTGACAAAGAACAATCCACTGGATACTGTTTATTTGTTTTGACACTCTTACATATGTACATCATATGAACACAGATATACATGGCTCATACAGAAACCTGCAGGCTGTCATTTACTGAGGTATCATTCTCCACTTCTCTAGTCAGTTCAATTTTCCAGACTTCCATTTCCACAAATACATTCTACAGTTAACTTCAAAAAAAAAATTTGGCTAAAAATGCCTGCTAAAACGGTGGAATTTTTTGTTGAAGTGAAATTTGATTTCTGGTTACGCAATGGATGTAGTTCCCACATTTCTAATTAAAAAAAGTAGATAGGAAGTTAATGCTTAAATAATGAATAAAGGACAATAATCTGTATTAGATGAGTTAAATTCATACTGATACAAGTGAAGAGCAAGCGTTAACAGCCTTGGTGTAGACAGTAACTTCAGACAGTTTTTACCAATGTGTTTATGAAACATCCTAGCAGTGCTGAACATGTGGTAGTATCAGCAAAGATTTTGTCCCAAGTTTGTCTATTTAAGGCACGATCAAAAGGAAACATAACTCCCTGCTGTGGACACAAAAACAGTACTAAGCTTTATAACAAAATTTCTGAACTCTCCCCACAACAGTGAAGACTGAAATGAGAAAACTAACTAAGCTCAATGCCCCGCCACATCATATAACCATCTTTCCCAAACATTAAAGTCTTTAGCAAATTATTTTTACCAGGGTCCTAAGAAACTCCATCAGCTCTCCATGGTGTGTGGAAGAAGGTCTCAGAGAACTAAAACTGCAGTTGTTTAGCCACTGAAGACAGTCATTTGTGCTTTGCAGTATTTCCTCGGTACATATTTCATTCACTTCTGATTGCAGGTCATTAAGACACCGTTCTATGCTAAAAAAAAAAAACAACAAAAAATCATGGTGTTTATTTTTTTTCATGATTTGGGAGATAAATGCATTTTATATATTCCATATTTCAAAAGGAAAAACTACTTCGAATTAATGTTACTCTAGTCCTTTTTCATAGGTTAAATTACTCTCACAAAATGGGGTCTGAATTTGCAGGATTAACGTTTAAATATAGTCGAGCTAGAGCTAAAATAAATTTCCTTCAGGCCAGACTGTATCATCCTTCGTAAAAGTACTGCCTCAGTTCTCAAACAATCTTGTACTTTTAAATAAAGTAGTTAGTGAATAAAACATCATCCAACCTAAGATCTGGTCCTTGGTGCTTAATTAGCTAAAGCAGAGAATATAAACTGAATCAACTACCATATTCAAAGGTGAATGTGTCATTTTGCTACTTTAGCAATCAGCAGTTGTTTTATAATACATAACATACATTAACGACTTCTTAAAGACCCACTGACACCACAGAAAATGCTGAAAAGAATTTTAGAGTCAGCTGTGCTGAGAGAGCAGATCTTTTCTTTCTTGTTTTCGTCATTAGAACACTTGAAAGAAAACATCATAATCCTGTTTATGAAATCAGGTGTGACTGGTATGGTTACTACAGGAATTTCAGTTGCAAAAATCACAAGGACAACTGAGTATCCAAAATTATTTTATTTCTATTTGCGTGGACACTTACATGAAAACATTAAAAAAGAAAAATCCAGACACAACCTAACTCTATAAAATTTCCTACAAAAACATCTTTTCAATATTTCAGGACTATTTTTTTTTTTAAAAGCAATGCTTAATATTTTACATAGTTTCAGTGAGAAAAATGGTATTGACTAGATCTAGGCAGATCTAGGTTTAGTACAAACAGAGCCAACAACAAGACTGATGCCAGTTTTGTTTTATTGAAGTGTAAAGTGATTCTCACTACCATCTGAATTTTGTTTTGGAGTATGTTAGCTATTCCATTTATGTTCTTACAGCTGATAAGAGATGCAAGGTTTAACACAAATTAATATTTAGTTCTTTCCATCTCTGTAGAGTTACAGGATTAGATGAGACTCGGCTCTCTACAGGTATTTCAGTGTCTGATACTTTTGATTGTATTACTTTCTATTTTCATGACATCAACCAAACAACAAACTTGCCCGTTATACTGCTACGTGCCTCTCTTTTATAGACATGACGTATGGATGTTTTTCTTCAACTACACTGTAACATTTTCAACCTTGACTAGCTTTGGCAAAAGAAGACAAGAGAAGATTAGAAAAGAGGACAGAAAGAGAAGAAAAGGAGCACGAGAGGAGAAGGAAGAAAAGAAACTGGAAAACAAATAATATCTTTCAGTTTAATACAAGCCGCGACAAAAATACCAAATTAAAGACCTGCAGTTTTCAGAAAAAAACCTTGGTAACCTTGAAAAAAACTTCTAATTTTATTCTGCATAACTTCTCTGTATGGAACGATGCATTTCTTATGAAATGTCGTCTTTGGGGAGTAAAATATTTTTATTAAAAATATAACATGCTTTGAACATGAATTTTTAAAAAGTATCTTAAACACTACTAACCCATATCAATTGCTGAAGAGAAATCAGTGATGAAAGGCCTTTCTGCATATCACCCACTGACTATACTTTGTCATTTAATTCTGCCTGCAGTACTGTTTTCAGGATGTGGAAGAAGTATTTATTTGATTTTCTACTGGATTTTCACCTTTATTGAGTGATTTGCATTTTATTCTTTTAGAGATGTTATGCAACGTATCCTAAATTCCTGTGAGCTGTCTCATTGTGATCAACAGCAATAAAGCAAATCAGTGTCATCCATACCTTTGGGAACGGAGTCTGTTAGTTTGAATCAACATTTTAAAACAACCGTGGGAAAAAAATAATAAAATGATCACACTAAATTAAGTTCAGAGATAAACAGTAGTCTGCATTTTCCTTTTATTTTTAAGTTACCTACAACAAGCACAAAAGAGAGTAAATTTTTTTTGAGAATGCCATCAAGACATATCATCTACAATAGATTTCGCTTTTTGCCTTTTTTTTTCTTTAAAATGCAGTACTAAATAATAACAAGCTCAATATGAAAACTGCATCAACTACAATTATAGATTGCAGGGACGATCATAAGAACGTAAGTGCAGCATTTTGAATCTCAGGAAAAAAAACATAAATTGTTTCCGAAACTATGACTATACAACTTCTAAAAAAATTTCACCAAAATAAATAGGTCTTTCTGAACAGCTTATTTTCCCATATTTAATTGTATCCATTAAGAATTATGTGTGTACTTGTTTTATGCTTAAAAGACATGAGCTAAACCATTCAAAGTGTATCCACTCTACCAAAATGAAGTCACCACATTTTACAGCTCCATTATCTTCAGAAACCAAATTCAGTAAGTACAGCCAGTGCTAAAATATATAAAAACTTTTAAAACTTCTGAACACTTGGTTGGCCTGTAAAACACTTCCATAAAATTGACACAAAGAGTTCAAAATTAAGTGCACTGAAGAAGTATCTTTCCACCATCAAAACGACCTTATCAGGAGCACAAAGGAACTCCATGAAAAACAATTACTCCCTGCCAGTGGCACACTTGGTTTCCTAACAGGATAGCCCAGCCATGAATACCAATTCTAAACTTGACAAGAGACTGGCATGTCTTTTTATACTGTGAAACCTGTTCTCAGGACTATGAAACTAAACACCTTGTTCACACACCTTGACTCCTGGGACACTACCAACGGCTTTTATTACGGTGTGCTGATGTGGTCTCATCCAAACATACCCAAGAGATTAAAGCATTATACATTATAAGACTGACTACTGTTGTCAGTCTGTGCCATTCTGCTTCAATTAGAAATCAGTTTTCACACTCATCTTTGACATATGAATCTGTGTGCAAGCCAATAAACTACAAGCTATGAATAGGCTACAGCCTTTTTAGCACCAGGTATCTTGGTTATTTGTCCCAACACTGATAAGGAGCTTAAGTGGATAAGTTTCAATGGCCCCTCCTGTAAGTACAAATCATGATAAATCCCTTCATTTTATTTAATCCTTTTATCCCAATAAAGTAAACATTGAATTAGGATTTTGACTGAATAAAAATATTTTCATCTTGTTTACTTACAGCATACTGTAGGTAAACATGGTCTCAAAAGCTTTGCTATTTAAGATTTTTGTCAACAATTAGTTTACAAGAACATGGCTAATTATAGGTACTTATTCCTTTACATTAATTACAGGATTAAATTTAATATTTAGGAATTTGGTTACTTCTGAAAGAAAAATTTATTGTGTATTATCTGGGTTTAGAAAGCCATCATTTTAAATACAAGACATTGGCCAAATAGGATTAAAATTATTCTCACTATGAAGGCTAGTATTTAAAACTTTAAAAGTTCGTATCAGTGTAGGCTAGTATTTAAAACTTTTAAAGTTTGTATCAGTGTAGGGAGAACAAGACTTTGGTTTCCTTTTTTAGAAAGCAAATTTGCTGAAGTTTTAAAAACTGTAAGCAAAATATATAATTTTGATGTGAAAATGTGCTTAATGTACTTAATGAATTATATCCTTAAAAATACAATTACAAAAAGCCATACAAAGTGCCGAATTCCATTTTTTCTCCCAGTTAATACTTTTTCATTAAGGTTTAACTGCAAATATATTTTAGTAAGTTCAGTGTAGTAAATAAGCTCCTTCTGTTGAACAAATTGAGGCATCAACCCAGACGATGTCAACTGAAACTATACACATACGATGGGAGTGTAAATTGTCTTAAAATCATGTGCAGCCAACAGAAAAATACAACCATGCGCCTGTGCAACCCTATCTAAATCAGGAACACAAGATTTGGAATACAATGCGGAAATCAGACATAGTTCAGTACTTAACGCTTCTTCCCTGTCTACTATTGTTCACTGGTTCTGTGCTCCATATCTAAATTTTTTGAAACACCCTCTGAAATTCTAAACCTTAATGACAAGGTGAGTGATCCAATTCATGCTTTAGGTGCTCAGGTACCAAAGCTGAGACATTGCTGAACCTAATCAGAAGTTGCTTAATTTTTCTGTTGGAAATCTGCCTATGGGAACAACATTAGAATAGCTGTTCCTGGTCAGATGGAAGGTCTCCAGGTCCCTGACAGTGGTCATTAGGAGATGCCAAAGAAGAATCAAAAAAAACAAGAAAAAAAAATGTTAAGATTTCTCAAAATATTTTCACCATCTTTAGCAGTTTGTGACACAAGGACTTAAATCAGATAGTGTATTTTACAGCCCTCAATTAATTTGCCTTTCACAGATTATTCCACTTTTATTTGAACCTGTGGAACTGCTCAGACATAAGCAGAAAAAAATAGTCACCAAACTACTAAACAAGGAGCGGAATATAAAAGCTCTGAGAAAAAATTAACTGTTCTCTGGAGTAAAGAAATCTGATAGTTATGTTCACACGGATTTTTGTAATATTAACAGTTTTTCAAGAAAGAAATCCTTAGTCCCACACAAGGAGTGTCTTGAGCCTCTGTGGGCACATCAATGCTTGCAGTTGGTGTACCATTACACAAGATAAAATTATTTCACTGAAATACCTTCTCCTTTTTACCAGTGAGGGTTGGCTTTGTTTTGTTTTGTTTTTTAAACTAAGCAAAGTTCTTTTATGTTATCTGTGTCCACACTGGAATGCTTTTCTGGAGTACCAAGCTGATACCATTTGGTAAGTATTCCCACTGTAGAGAGACAGTCTGAATCTGAAAAGTCCTAGGTGCTTGTATTTATTAAATTCATGACAGTTATTAGGAATAACCTAATCATGTGGAGAGACTGCTTTTTAAGTTGCTGCATCAATGGACAAACAGTTACAAACCAAGTACTACAATGAAACTGATAGTGTAAGCACTGTCATACTGATACAACATTATTTTGAAAAGCACAGTATCAAAATGAGGGTTGCTGTCTCCATGTATCATTTTCCATTGCCTAAGATTACTATAAGTAAGTTGAAGGATGATCCTCTAACTCCTTTCAATTTCTAACAAGCACTGTTTCAATTTATTTCATATAGCATATGGAACAGCCATAAAATGACAATGAGATTGGTTAAATTAAACTGCTAAGCTATAAAGTGAAATTATCTTTAAACCTCATGTTACTTATGCTTAAGATCCTCATATTCATGGAGATCTGCTTCTAGAATCAGAGTTTACGTGTCTTTTATTACGAACAGACAGTTTGTTTTAAAATTAATAATTGTTTCCACTGTTTTTTGAAGATAGAAGCACTAACATAATACTACTTTGTTATTATCATGTATATTCATTAAAAACTTGACTGCTAAAGATACACGGCATTTTGTACGAAATCAGTCACATCATTTGGAAACCTGTGTGTCAGAGGACCTGGTGTACACTTCAAGCAGTAAGAGATCTTTGAGAAAGATCTTTACCAGTATAAATCCCACAGGCATTTTCATTGTTACACTTTCTCCCATGATTAAACAAACATTTTGTTTTATTTCATGAAAGCTGACCTGCCAAAAAGGAAATATTCAGAAAATTTCCCATGATCTGCAGGCAATTTCATGAGGTCACTGCTGATGCCTAAGCACTACTGTGTGTTCATAAATAGCAAGTTAACAAAAAATATGAATAACTTGTCTTCTAGTAACTCTTAAACTGCTAGATACAATCTAACTGAACAACAACATAAAGCTTCATGCAAAAAATATTTTGATAACTTTATCCTGAACAGAAACAAGAGGTTTTACAAAAAATGACTATTTATAATCTTGCATGTTCCTGCAATGCTTACGATAACCTACAGTAACACTCCTGGTACAACATATATCTTAGGATTTCTAAAATTCTGAAAAAAATGAGATTATTATGTTTCCAGTCCTGTAATGCTTACACTCTTCCACTCGAGTCTACCTGATCATGAATTTATTCTTTCTGGCCTGTCCATTTTCTCACTCTGATTAACCTAACTGCATAAAGAGACAAAATTCCTTTTCATATTTTATGTTCTTCACCATGCTGACATCAACAGCAGAGAAGAAAGCCAGAAAGCAAAGCTGCTATTGCTAATGGCATAGGTTTTGTTATCACCTCATATTTGGGTGTACATTAGCATGTTTTTTCATAGTTTGACTGCATAATTGTTATTCATATTTGTATCTAAGTTCTATTAAAAATATAAAATAAGGCCAATAAGAATGAAGTTAAATATTATTCCGGAAGGAGTAATACTAAACTGACGGAAAGATTGACCACAAAACTTTACTTCTGGATGGAGATGCCAAGATTTTCTTCAAAATAAAAGAGAAAGATAACTCCTGCAGCACATCTCAATTTAAAAACACATGAGCCCTTGCACACCCCAATTCTGATACAGGAAAATGGAATGAGACAGCAGTGCTTCATACCTTGTTTGAAACTCCTCAGTCCCTGTGTTGTGAGGTATTGGAAGTGGGAAGCATTCCTATGCAAAGTTATGATCAACAACTACAAACTGTCACACTAATATCCTTATTGAGGTACTTTCCAGACAGTCCTATTATGTGCAAGTTAAGGATCTTGTCAGTTGCTCAAATAATGATTACAATTTATATTGAACAGTTATGGGACAAGACACAATGCTATAAGCACTTCTTAACATTGATCTCACCGGAGCCCTTCAAAAAAGACCTTCATCAAAATCCAAGATGACTGAATTACCATTAATTAGACAGAAGGTCAGGTTGAAGTTTATCAGATTGAAGTCAAATTAAGCCTTTGCGAAAAGCCTCACAAAGATATAATCTCCAGCATATCGTGGAGACACAATTATTAGCAAATAATTTTGTCAAATTCTGAGTAATTGCTCTGTTGAAGACCTAGAACATCTCACAATCCTACAGCGTCATAGAATCTATCATCAATTTATCACCACTAAAAGACAGACAATCACTCACTGAAGAAAGAACTGAATACACACACACAAAAAATCAACCTCTGAAGAGATTTCATGCTTACAATCACTTTCAACTTATGCTCTATAAGCTTGGTTTCAAGTTCTGTACCTTATTTTCTGCTTAGAAGTATTGAATTATCAGCTGAAAGTTTAGTTCTATGGATTGCTCAAAAATTAACTCTTACTAATTCTTAATCCTCCAATTAGGAAAAAAAATATCCAAAGACTTTGTTCTGATAAACAGTAAAAGTGAAAGCAAATGTGACGGGAATGACTGAAGGCAAATGGCTGCCCTGATGAAATTATGAACACAACTTCATTCTTTAGAATAACCCAAGACTATCACTGCACATAAAACCGGCCAGCAATTATAATAGTTTCATGAGTTTCACCTACCTCTGCAAAAATAAAGTTAACAGTCAACTGTAACAAGAATTCGGTTATATAATAGTGAATGAATGAACCACTTACTCCCTTAAAACTTACAAATAAAACAATTTCACATGGAAGGCTTTCCCCCACTCCTCACCCGTTATAGCTCCAAATAGAATTGGTACAATTCAAAAATACTGAAAGTAATTCAACTGCTGGAAAGCATATCTGATTTGTCGTGTCACACAATTTTATAAAAGCTGTTCAGTTGGAAGGCAATAAATGAGCATTCAAGTGATTTACACACTTTTGGATCATAATTTTTTACACGATGTTTTATTTTTAAAAATATATATATGCTGTATACTATTATGTTTATTCTCTGTGGTATAATAAAATCATAAATCTATCTGATGAAAAATGGATTGTATTCCAATTGTATCACTGTAGCGCATAGAGCTGCTCTTATCATACCACTTACAAAGATCAATGGTAACTTGAAAATGATTTCACTCCATGCTACCTCTAATATATTAGCAATAAAAGGACTCTTTTTAATTTAAAAGTCACATCAGCTGCTGTCCATCTTCTTTTAAACTCCTCTCCATTTCTGAAACTGACATATTACAGGAGCAAAATATCACCTGGTAAGCACAGGGCTACTTTCTGATTTTCTTGGTGAAAATTGGTTTAAAAACTAGCTCAAGTGTCAATTCAGCAGAAACACAAAGCTTTTCCTGACATGCGTTGCTGTGTACCAGACCCTAATCCAATTTCCTGCTCTCCTTGGATGAAATACCATTTGGATCTTACAAAACGTAGAGTGAAAGGCCCTCCTAATTTGTAGGACTATGTACATAGGAAAGGGACAATTAGCCTTCTTAAAAATGTACAAATAATTCCACTGGGATGATGTTTATGTGAAGTGTAACATAAAATGCTAACTGATACAAAGTATGATTAAAAGGAGTGAACAGCTGGCCTACTTTCCCACAGCCAGAAGTTTTCTCCAGCAGCAGCATACATTTTAAACACATTAAAAACAAAAATAGTAGTAAAGCGTGCATTCCAAAGACACATCGTGATAATAATCTTTCTAACTCTCAGGCTGGCTCTGCATAACGACGACAAAATCACTTTAATTTGGTAGTTGAAGAGGCAACAACACATCTGCCAAAAATGCTGATGCTGTTTTTTCCCAGACATACAAGACCACAGCAACTCAAAACTTAAGTATCTATAACTGTGTTATGACATCAACCAAACTATAAGTAAGTATCTACATTTCACTGATGTCAACAGCTGGAAAACTCTAATACGAAATTGCACTATGCAGTGGTCCACAACAGCATATTTCCCAGATCTTCACTGTCATTGGTACTCTGGGATTACTGCTATTGCAACTACATTTGTAAACACTAAGTTTTCAAATGAAAATGTTCAAAATGTGAGATAAGAGTAAGATAAATACAAAGCTTTAAAAATCTCTCTGCCTGGAGTAAGCAATATAACAATAATTCAGAGATGACCTAAATCAGTTTTCAGTGAGATACAGCAACGGTTTATCTCCATTCTTCAGGAAGCTGTGTGGGAGCAGACAAAGACCTCTCACAAATGTGGGCTTCATTAAAATCACACAATCTTAAAACAGATGTCATGAAGGGCATTCTTTGAAATCATACAACTCTATAACGTGCACCGTTATTCAAAGGCAAGCATTCTCAAAATTTAATGCAAAATTACGCTATTTGTTATGTCTCTGAATGTGCACTTCATTTTTTTAAAGGGGCAATTAGTTTATTTGCTCAAGGCCGTCTTTAACAGATCAAAGGATTTTACAGGTACTAAACAGTTTAGCCACAAAACACCACTATCACTTTTCCAATAAGGCACAAAACCTTGCGCTGATGTTTTTGTAGTCATGCAAAAAATCCGCATCAAACAACAACTCTTTCAGTACTCCACTGTTTCTATGGCATGGATTTTTGGAAACCAGTGTTACAAAGAAGTGTGCAATGAAATATATTACAATACAAATTCTAGCTAGAAATCTTCCACAGCAGCATAACAGTTTTAACTGAAATAGGTAAAATAATGGCTTGTATAAGAAAGATAATATATACTAACTTACTTGCATTTTCTGCTTCCATTAGAAAAGCTTAAAGAACATCCAGAGTTCAAATTTTGCTTTTTTTGTGAAATTCTGTAGCTCTTTCAGTGAGCAAAAATTCTATCTCATAGCTGTAGGAAATACAACTGTCATGGGAATATACATTTTTTTCCTCCCCTATCATACCTACTGCATTAATTCCTAAGATTAAGATGATTCAACTGTTAAAAATACCATACAGAGAAAGACTATAGCACAAAAATTGTATTGTATTAAAAATCTGTTAAATGTTGAAGTGGTTACGGTAAAATTACTACTGAAATAATTATCAAAATTTTAACCTGCAACTAGAAAAGAAAGAAAAGAAAAGCCATATTTCTTCCTAAATGTAATGATTTTCACTAGTATACAAATAAAATGCTCTTTACCTAGAAGAGTTCTTCTTTATTTTTTCATCAAGATCACTCAGGATTTGTTGAAACTCCAATTCTCCAGGAAGGACATCTAACAAACAGTCTAAATTGGAAGAATCAAGAGAATACTCTCCTCCCCATTCCATTTTCAGAATCTGTAAAACAGGTATAGAAAAGTGGCTGAATAATGAAACATTCAGACTAGAAGTACCACAATACACAATATTTTCATCCTTGGAAATACTTAGATTAATAAGGGAAGTGTTTATGCAGGGAATTATAAAATCAGAGATGAACAGTAAATCTTGTACTTGCTTCTGAGTGGAGTGCTACAGAGAAGGACACCTGTAAAATAAAGGCAGATAGTATTTTATAATACCTTCCATTTTTTTTGGTTTAAAAAAAATCAGTTTTTTACCTTAATCAGAGCAATAACTTTCTTCATTATTTTTTTTTTAAGATTTAGAAAGAAAATTCTCACTACAATAACTGGAAACTATAAAAATAAATACACTAGAGGGCAAATTTATCTTCTGTGTGCTTATAATTTCTGTCCAAGGAGTAAATGCTTTCTGGAAAATAAACACACGTTTGCAAATAACTAGAACATAAAAATCCAGAACAAAACATTATAATGTACCGGAAACTGGTGTCATCTTACTTTGTACACATTTTACTCCAGAAATACTTTGCCGAAACACAGGTCAAATCCACTGGCCTTACTCAAACTAAGACACTACTTCCCAGGAGTCCTTCTAGCAGAAGCAAAGCACTAGCAGAGTTATTTTTTCCTGTTTACTGTTTTTTCTGTATTCTCTTTTTTGAGAAATAATGAAGTTGGTTTCACACGCAGTGACAACTTGCTACTGAAGTAAAAAGAAAAAATCACGTAAGAAGTGGAAACTTCTCAATAACCAGTAAATTTCACCATTTAGTATTTAATAATTCTACTCATATTACAGTAGCAACTTGAGAAACAAACATAACTATTTGGATCCACATAATGTTTGGGCAACAAAATGTAATGAATTAATAACTACACAATTTTTCTTACAAGCAATATTCTTTTATGAAGCAATTACAGTGTTGGTTGGAAATTTACCTAGAGGCACTGCCAGAAAAATAGACTGAGAGTTTTTCTAAGTGAATGGTCTACAAGACACATGCTCCAAAAGAACATCTGGTCAAGATGCAAGGTCAGGATGATAGTTTTTTGTCAAATATAAATGTAGACGTACAAGTAGCAGAACTGCACATTTCTTCAGCAGAAATGACACTTCTGATACTGGTTTTGCTCTTTCAAAACCAAGTTAGAACAAACGTGAAGATCCTTTAAAGCCCAGCACCTCACACATCTGAATTAACAGCAAGCACAATACTATGAAATATTTCATGGATATATAATTTTCTTAAATTCTCAGAAGCTACAGAATATCCCTTTGCAAACAACAGTTCAAACACTTTCAACATTCTAGAACGTAGCTGATATGCAGTCACCCTTCTGGTTAAAAAGTTTGGTTTACATCCAAGTACGTCACGTAAGACATCGAGGGAAGATCAGTCTTTGAATATAAGACTCAAAGTATCTTAACAGATGTTACTGCAATTAAAGACACTGTAATTAGAAGTTAAAAGGCACTCTCCCAAATGTTGAAATATCAGTTGCTCTGGCAAAAAAACAGTAGGCCAACTTGGGAGGTTATGCAACCAATGGAAAAAACACTAAATGGCACTTTACAGAATTGAGATAAAAGGAATATTGAAAATACAGTTGTTCACTCACGTATGATACTACTTATATTCAGACATGGTTACACAAATTCACTTCCTTTTCTCTTCAGCAATATCTCAGAGTTTACACAGGATGTGATGCTAACTCCATTCAATACCTGTAACTCCAACCCATCTTTTATTCAGCTATGCTTGGAGAACAATCAATGATTGGTGTAAAATGTACTGTATAAAAGATACATGTAATGCAGAAATAGTAACAGCCTGGAATGATTCAAAGTTTTTATACAATAGCTGCACAATCATTTTATATTTATTCTTAACTCTTCTGCTTACAGGGTAGCCAAAAGAAACTTGCGTTCCTCAGAAAAATATCAGTATAGTTTACAGACCACTCACTGTTTGAAAAATTCATCACATGAAAAAAATCACCTTGTAAACATGACAGCCTAGTTTTCATGTGTGCATTCCTGTAAGACTTCTATGTCATACTTCCTCAGTTCCCTTGTCAAAACAAGGTAATTATTCCTTTCAGTTTTGGTTTATGGGGGAAAAAGCAACCTTTGATTATTCAGCTTTCAAATACTGTTTTAGATGGTCAATAGTAATTTCTTCTTATGAAAATCTAAGAATTTCTCCAATATAAATCTATCACATGAAGAAGCAAAATACAAAAATGTTTCAGGAAGAAAAAATAAGTACATCAGGACATAAATTAATACAAATTGAGCAGAAATTCTACTGTTCCTTAGCCAACCAGTGTCAGGGCACTGGGTGCACTAAAAGGCTTTACCTGCCTGATGACCTGGACTCTCAGTGGAACCAGACTGTCGCTCTGGTGCCTGCCCCACTTGCCTCCCTTGAGGGCAGGAGGATGGCCATCGGCTGCCAAGGTCCCTCCCCTGCCATTTGGGTCATCCCCCTCCTCTCCTGGCTCTCAGAGAGCAGCCAGTCATTGCTGCTCCCTGATAGCTAGCATGATGCAGGCCTCCTCTGATGGCAAAAAAACAATTTTTGCTAAGAAATAAATAAATTTCTTAATATCTTTATTTTTTGTAATAACACGGTGGAAGAACTCATGCTTTGAAAATCCAAACATGTTCAACCTATTTTAGGCAGTAATAACCCACTTCTTCTGCAAAGGAGATTATTTTAGCACTTGTAATTACACTGCACAAAAATCATAGAATCATAGGTTGGAAAAGACCTCTAAGATCATCAAGTCCAACCATCAAGAATCATTCCATCATATTTCTATTTACTATTAGAGAGACATATTGTATGTTTTGAGACAAACGGTCTTAGAGAACCTGCTTCAGATGCAACTCAATGTGTCCCCTTCTGTAACTGGCATAGTTCTTGTCAAAACATATTAAAGACCCATTCACCACCATTAACGTAGCTGTCAATCTTTTCGGTAGCTACTCAAAAAATCTAACCAATGTACAGTGTAGCTTACAAAGAAGTACTTTTCAGATCTCCTATTTTAACCCACAGTATCAATGCAATTTAACTTCTCTGTAATAATGCCCCGCTCCTAACAAGCCCAATGTTAAGACACAATTTTTATCAAAAACAATTAGGCCTATTTGAAAAAACGTTACGGAACATTCATGTTGATACTTCTTGCTTTTTTCAATTTATATGGTGTTTACCATGAAAAAGTATTTTTTGCTGGTTTTTTTGTGTGTGGTGCTTTTCACTGTCAAGCAAAAGGAAGGAATCTTCTCATTAAAGTACTCTATAAAATGATACTTAGTTCAGATCGGATATTTTTTCATTCTGATAAAACAATTAAATAATTATCATTGTGAAAACCTTCCACTACAAACATCTATGGGAAATTCCACAGGATTTCTGAGATTAATTTATAATGTTCATATTTATTATAATAAGCATTTGTTTTCAGATATACAATTTGTAAACGTTGCATGGACCTAAAACTTGAATAGAATTTTGTATGAGTACTTTTGATGAATTTACACATGCATAATATATCTCTACAGATTTATAAATCACATTATTTAACTATAGATTCATAGTCTAACATACTGTAGATATGCAGCTAACAGACCTCTTCCGCTTTTTGACACAAATACTATTCTTTCTAAATATAAATTATGAGCCCTTCATTACACTGGGTAAAACATTACTAGTCATGTTTATAGCATGCAAATCCATTCCAGCATTTTTAGAAAGTTTGTTAAAGTTGACAGATGTACTGTTAGTCCTTTATTTCCCTATGGCACTTCAGTCATTTAAGACTCCTGTTTCAACTTCAGATATCACAGGATAGCATCAACCATGGAGAATGTCAGGCAAACTTTGTGTTATAGTTACACAGAACACCTTGGTGGGCAAAAAAAAAAATCTAACTACTGTTTTGAACGTCAGTTTGCCTGGAGTTTTCTCTGAATCAACTGCCCAAATTTAACGGAAAATTAATCAGCTGGGCTGTTAGGCTCTTTGAAAAAAAGTTATAGTACATACATGTTCAAGAAAATCATAGCAGAACTCAAGTAGTAAGTGTAAAGTTAGACATAGTTTCTCATAATGATTGATTGCACTTTGCTAAGCTTCCAACTAAACTATAAACTTCCATGGGTTTTCAAATGCGCTGCACACATTTATGCAAATTCTAAGCGAACTAAGAAGACTTAGGTAGTATATAATTTCATACAATGCAGATCCAAAGAGATCTCTTTTTGAGCACTATAGCACGTACTTGGGCAAATTACACAGTAGGCTTTCAGAAAAAAGATGAACCAAACTATTAAGATTTCAATAAAATCCAGAGCCAGGCTTTTATACACACACTACTTGTATGAAATAATCTTTACTAAAGAAGTTATCTAAACCTAAACAGAATCTACTCCTTAAGAACTGCCAGATATTTAATGGAAGCAACAGTTTATGGCATGTCACATTGAGTAAATGACGTATACTTGGGTAGAAGGTCTTGATTCCCAGTATTTCTAATCTGTTAAAGCCAGAATATAAGGCAATATGCAACAGATTTACTCAGAAGACTGAAAATTAACAATTAATAGTCTTCATTAAATGAACCCCAAATAATTTTAACATAAATGGTTTGAAAAAGATAGAGAAGACCAAGTTTGTGTCTAGTAGCGGAAGAATAAAATAAAAAAAACCTCTTCAATTTTGTTATGATAATTTAACTTCTTGCTTTATTACAGAAAAAGTGATTTGTTTGTATCATAACTTCTGTTATTCACCACAACCAGCATGCATGTGTAAACAAACCTCTTTAGTAGATAAAAAACCAGCAGATAGATATTGTTTTGTTCAAATCACTGATTTCTACAACATTTGCATAAACTGAATCTCATTATTATACAGCTCCACAATTCAGTCTTTAAAAAGTCATACAAGAGTTAAAGAACTCATGACCTGTCATTAATTTCGTTCAGTTAATGCCAATGTACTAATTTAGCTCTTGTATAATAACATAACACTTATGTCCAAATACTTCAAATATTACCTTTAGCATATTTCAAGATAACTTTTAAATAGCTATTTATAGTTTGAATTTAACAATAACTTGTACATATAAAATATTTAGACATTATTACCTAATACATTTACTCATTTAACAACATTTTTTCCACATCTAATATTCCACACTTCAGCACAAAATACTTTGTCTAAGTGCAATGCAAGCACCATGGCAATCAAATTTTCTGGACTGTTACTTTACAGCCAATCTAAATATTTTAAAACTTACTTTAACATTATAGGAGCTTTACCCCTAGAGCTCTCACTCCACCCATATCCAGGACGATAAAAGAAAATTGTTACCATTAGAACTACTTTAAAAAGAGGATGTCAATGTACCCATGATTTGAAAACAGGAATATTTCAAACTGCAGCACTGTATGTACAGAGAGCTAGCCAAATCATTGAAGCTTTTTTTCTGATATTGCTTCTTATCTTACAGTAGATATCTCTTTATTGCCTTAGCATCCTTGAAAAACTAAAAGGGGATGAGAGAATTGGCAAGATTTTTCATCACTCAGCTTACACTTTCAAACCATCATCTTAACAATGATTCCCTTTATCTATCTTTAGTTGCTCAACTGTTCCCAGCCGCTTTACAGCACAGAAGATGTCATCTGCAATCGCACAGCAGGCAGCAACAGTGATGGCAATGGCTTGAGATAATCCTATTCAATGTGAAATTCCTACTGTTCTGGACTCCACATCGTCTGAATATTTAAAGTTTTTTTTTGGAAACCACATAGAGCTTACACAAGAAGTACATTTAAAAAATATAATTTCTTGAGCTCTACTCTGACACAGTAAAACCTTCTTACCCAATTTTATTTAAATGTTAATTTTATATTCATCAGTTATTATTCACCATGCACATAACACATTTTCCTTTATATCTTTCAAAGAGAGATTTTAAGAATCTGTAATTAAATTTGTTACCGTACTGAATACAGTTTTTCTCCCAAATTCTGCCATTGTAAGGGACAGCAAATAAGAGAGTGTGAATAAGATACAGCCCACAGTGGGAATGAAGAAACACAGTCCTCACCGCAGATGAAACAGAAAGCTGTGCCTTCTATCTAAAGCTGTAATACAAGAATGCAGAACTCTGATCTAGGGCAGCTGTACAGCAACTGATTCATCAATACTCTCTAAAGCCTCGAAAAAGGACTGTTTAAACACACGTTTCTGACAAACAGCATATGCTATTATTTTTAATATCTGTGGATTTTTCAAACTATGTTGCTTAGTCTTGTTTTCTAGTCAAATATACATGCAAGAAATTAAAACTAAAATCCATGAGTTGTCCCTACTGCCTCTCCCCCATTCTTTGAGTCACACAAAGTGAAATGTTGAGAATGTAAAGCAAAGGAATTAGCACTTCTTTTTTAGACTTCCTGCTACTTGGGACTGGTAAGAGACGTTCAAAGACAAGGAGAGATTTTCATTTACATAAACTTAATCAAAAACTATTGGTCAAAGGCGGTGACTTCAAAAGAAGAACATGCCATCTGGAGTTGCAAGGAAACTCCTGAGGAGTTATGTCAGAAGAAAGGAATAAAGCATAACATATTTTCATAACCTTCAGAAGAGGAGAAATGGCCATTTTCTGAGTAGCTCTTGAGTGAAGCAATCCTATATCATCTTTGTCTCTCAGCTAGTCACCCCGCAGCTGGAATCCCACAGTGTACAACATCCAAGATTCAACATTTATAAACAAGACATTCTTAGAGAAAGACTCCACAAACATTAAGCCTAATCCTACCTGTGAAAACTCAACGGCTGTCCCTACCTTCTTATTAGTCTTTATGGTTACTAAAACCATAAGTATGACAACAAATGTTTGTGTACAAGTGTGCCTTTTTTCTTTTTTTTTTTTCCTTTTCTGACTTTCTTTAGTGGAGATAGAACAAGGATTCAAGATGCTTCTTCTCACAGAATTATATGTTTGTGCCTGTAGTTCTATCATTTTAATATATTCAAAAAATTGATAAACTGGTTGCAATATTGTCTTTCTTAGATATGGTTTAAGGATGTACAAAAAAAAAAAAATCAGTAATTGACTTTTCTGTCATTGCCACACACACGTGAACACAGCATAAAATTCTCTTTTGCCATTGTGCCTGACTAAGACTACATCAATTAATCTCATTGTCAAACGGATACACTTTATGAATGATGGATGTTTTAAAAATACTTTTCAATTACAAAAGTAATTACCGATCAGTAGACTAAAGTAATCACTAATGGATAGGCAAGAGATTCTTAGAAGCCTCCTTACAAATACCTGCTGTATGTTTTATCATCCTTTTCTTTTGACTAACGGTATTTGCCAAGAAAATACACAGTAACTACAATAATTTCAAAATAGCATATAGTATTATTTTCTACAGCTAGTGCAGGATGATAAGTACTGAGCAAATTTTGCATACTGGTATGAGAAAATGTCCAAGACCAAGAATTACTTTCCCCAGAAAAGACTGCATGGCATTGTGTTTTTGCCTGAAGGACAAGAATAAAAGCTGTCTCCTCTGTGTAACCGTAACGGTGCATCTACTGCAGAATTGTCTTTCCAATTCTGGCTTTTTCCATTTAGGGAGAATATGTGAGTTATCTCATTTTTTGTCACTTACAAACTCAGAAAGAAGAGGCAATACTTTATAACCCCCCAAAACCATCTTCAGAACTATGCTCTCAAAAACACCTGCTACAGCCTTCCTATCTGGCTTGTCATAAATGTCTAAAACTGCACAGATTTATAAGGACTGTACTGAAGGAACTAATCTTTTAACTCACTGGTAAAGAACCTAACATACACCATTTTCAACTAAAAACCTTACAAATACATACTAGCTACTTCTATACTAGACCATAAAAGCCTTTTCTCTTCTTGTTTATTGGAAAAATCCTCCACCCAGACACAATACTCTTTGAGGACAATGGTATTTAAAGGAAAGAAATTTCAAGACCTTTGAGGTCTTATAGTTCAATAGATCAGATACAGAGTTGTTAGAATTTTAACAGGAAATAGCCTTCCAATGAAACTATTATATTTAAAAAGAATTACAAAAAAAGTCTGTGACCACAGCTTTAAAAAAGGTAGGCTGCATTTCAGTCCCTTCACTCCCGCACATTCTATTTTCTTCCATTACTTCTCAATTTAAAGCTGAGAGTTCGAAAAATGTCAATTTTATAAAAATGAAATACAGAAACTCTCCATAGAGATGTCTCTTAAGTGGGTCCAACTTTATAGTCACAGTCTTATAGGCTTGTTTAGTAGTATAAATGTCATGGATTTTTTTTTTTCCCCCTAAATACTATTATTAAAGCTTCTTGCTAAATTCTACACAGGGTCATATGAAACATTTTACTGACAACTGCAAATGCCTATTAAATTTCCTTTTTCTTTTTTTTAAAAAAACCCTATCATTTCTTAAATAAAAAGTTTTAGTCAGTTTTTGCTGGCATAACTCAACCTGTAAAGTTTAAAGCCATACTGCCTAAATGCTCAATACATCATTAAGATACTACAGGATAATACAGTCACATACTGCTTCTTCTTCACCTATGATTTTCAACTTAAAAGCACTGTTAAGCTTCTGTCTCTCTCTCCCTGAAATAAAAGCCCGTGAGTAAAGTAATGACATTTTACTTCCTTTTGCCATGTACAGTACAGTACATATAATGGACTACACATGATCTAGAAAGTGTTAGGTATTTTCAAGCTTGCAAGACAATGTCTTGTTTGAATGAAAAGCACCTGTTTGCTTCGCCCATACTCCACACCCAGGAGTATGCAATGGAACATCAAGCTTCTTAGTCAGCCTCTCACCCAAACCTTCAAAGCAGCCAATAGATCAAGTCCGATTTATCTTAAGGATGCAATCTTCATCTCTGAATTCATAAGAAATCCTCACTGCTCTTTATTCAAAGTGTAACAGCAAATTCATTATGAAGTCCAGAAGAGAGAAAGTATTTTGGCTGAGAATATTTGGTTATGTACAGACTGTAAGAGGATGGCAAAGCAAGACTAAATCTTAAAACACATCAGTATCACTTCTTTTCAGAAAAAGGCTGTGTCACCATGAGTGACAACAGTGACACACTGCCTATAACATCATCTTCCTCCTCAGTGTCTATAGCCTTTTCGTCTTTAAAGCACAAATATATGGGCTCTAGGTTAAAAAAAAAAAAGTTATTTCCTGCTCTTTTACACAAAACTCTTTTCTATTTAATACCTTAATGGCTTTCTCACCTTCGATTCCTCTACTTCAACCGTTTTTTGTGTTCCTGCTTTTCATTCTACTTTCCAGAGAAAATGAGGCTTATGCTACCATTGTCTGTGTCTCTGACTTTCTCCATGCTGTCCCAGGCACACCCTTTTCCCAATTTCAGCAAAGTTTTGCAAAGGGGTCGAAGACTCAGATGTAATCAAGTCATAAGTTCCAGGAAAATAGTTGCACAAATGGAAAAGAAATCTCTCCTCAGCTTACACAGAATTTGTAACCCAATCTAAAAGACAAAGCCTTAAAATATTAGGTATTCATAAATAAAGATGCAGCCACCCTGGGATGCTGAAAAACAGGGAAAGCGATGACCCTAGAGCCTTAAATGTCAGAGAGAGGATGAGGTTGGTACAAAGATGTATGACAACCACCAGTCCTTCCAGAGGGATCACGACAAGACACACAGCTGTGGCCTGATTGCAGCGTTCAGTGATGAAGGCTAGTAGCTTCTATGTAGATAATGCTTATTCCGATTTGTGCTATCTGAGGTCTTGGGAAGCAGGGAAAGAAAGTAAGTCTCCAAAGACTTATTGCAAAAAAGTAACTGGATAAAACTGTGAGTGAGAAATGAGCACAATGTGATTTATGGTAAAGGCATTTACTAGCTAGAGACTGCAGAGACATCACAGATGTGTATCACAGAATGGTTTGGGTTGGAAGGGATCTTGAAGATCATCCAGTTCCCACCCCGTGCCATAGGCAGGGACCCCTTCCCCCAGCCCAGGGTGCTCCCAGCCCTGTCCAGCCTGGCCTTGAACCCTGCCAGGGAGGGGGCAGCCACAGCTTCTCTGAGCAGCCTCGGCCAGGGCCTCACCACCCTCACAGTGAAGAATTTCTTCCTTATATCTCATCTAAATTTCCTCTCTTTCAGTCTAAAGCCATCACCCCCTGTCCCATCACTCCCTGCCCTTGTCACAGCCCCTCCCCAGCTCTCTCGCAGCCCCTCCAGGCATTGGCAGCTGCTCTGAGGTCTCCCCGCAGCCTTCCCTTCCCCAGGCTGAGCAGCCCCAGCTCTCCCAGCCTTTCCTCCCAGCAGAGGGGTTCCAGCCCTCGCATCATTGCTGGGGCCTCCTCCG
>Ga0065711_1004479_pt1 | contig 42206 bp, 45 predicted proteins | sample Hoacrofraction12_FD_59098 | JGI IMG/M metagenome (GOLD analysis project Ga0065711, IMG submission 59098) | Hoatzin crop microbial communities from Cojedes, Venezuela - Epithelial fraction 12 v2 (version 2) | ecosystem: Host-associated > Birds > Digestive system > Esophagus > Crop | place...
CTTTGGAAGCAGCAGGGGGTTTTAAACTCAAGCTGGTCTCTTGAAAGTGAGCCCTGGTTCATTATTTTGTTGCTTGTGGGTAGCTAAAGCAGTACCATCCGGCCATGCTCTCTGTCTGGGAAGTCTGCAGAATTAAAGAGCTTATCGTAATCGCTTTATGGTTCCAGTATGCAGAAACAGGAGGCAGTGGATGTTTCGGCTTTGAGAGAAAAATCATACATTTTCACTTACTGCAGTTCTAGATCTCCTTGCTTTGCATCCCTGGAGGTAGCGGCCAACTTCTTACACATGTGCGTCTGCTGGTGGCAAAGAAGAAAGAAAGAAATCCAGTGTTTCAGGTGTTGCTGTAGCTAATGGTGTTGTCAGTCGTATATTCTAGTGAAGGGTGTAGCAGAAATACTTAAAGGATGACAGAATTTCTACTGTTTCAGCTGGGATTGTACTGGTACATCAGGGAATTCCTCCCGCAGCAAAATATGCCACATTTCTGGAACGATTTTTGCTGTTGGGAGGAGAAGAGCAATGAAATTAGTCTTTGTTTCTGTGTTACCCATCAGTCTTTCCGCCCTTTTTGTGCCTGTAGGATTATCCTTCCCTGGCGCTTCTTGGGGAGAAACTCGCCGAAAACAACATCCACCTGATTTTCGCTGTCACGAAAAGTCATTATGTCCTGTACAAGGTAAGCGCCGCCGAGCTGCCCGGGCTGGGGGGAGATTCAAAGATGCTCTTGAAAGCGTGTTCCTGCCGGCACCGTGGGGCGGAGGCAGCCGTGAGCGTGCGTGTGTGCAGCCGCGAGCGTGCGTGTGTGCAGCCGCGAGCGTGCATGTGTGCAGCCGCGAGCGTGCATGGCCACGTGCTGCCCGCGGGGCTGGCAGGGGCAGGCAGATGCAGGCAGGCGAGGCTCAGCCCGCCGTCCCTCCCCGCTAGTCCTTTCAGCAAAAAACGCTAAAGCTTCTTAGAGCGAACAGATATACATGTTAGTGAGCGTGTGAAGACCTAAAATAGTCTCCAGCTTAATGTTGATGTTCGGATGGCTGCCAGCCGTGCAGCATGCGAGAGAGCAGAAACCTGTTCAACCCATTCTGCAGTGACTTAATCCCATTACCTAATCGCACGCAGTGTTTCTGCCCAGCTGTGTTTTTCCATCGTGGAGTCCAGGGCCCCGACGCGCCACATACAGTTTGAACTCCCTCGAAAGGAAGAGGTGACCCGAGCTGCAAGGGCCGGTGTGTGTCTGGAGCTGCCCCGCAGGGCTTTGCTCCTCTGCGGATGTGGGGAGGTGTTTCAGGCGAGGCTGCTTTCGTCGGAAACCTCGGCTCTGGCTCTCGAGGCTCGAGCAAAAACAACAATCTGCTGCGTTGCTATGGCTGAGATGCTGCTGCTCGCGAGCAGGAGGGCTGAGCTCATCCTCCACCCCATCTCCAGGGACGCCCGTGGGTGGTGGGGTGAGACAGGGCAGCCGCAGCTCCCTCCCTGCCGTGCCGGCTCTTCCGAGTGTGCAGCGGCTGGGCCTGGCCACCACCAGCAGCAGACCCGGGTCCATAAGTCCCCATCCCTTGGCCACAAGCTTCGTTTAGTGTTCGACGTGCCACGTTAGCAATGCTTTGCTTGCAACAGCTCCACATTAGCAGAAACCGAGCCATAGCGGATACACCACCAGACGACACGGTCGCTCCTCACCCTCTGCTTTCCTCTCTGCATCTCAGTATTTTCTTTCATTTTCTTTTTTTTCCAAGAACTTTACTGCCTTGATTCCTGGGACAACAGTGGAGATTTTGCACAAAGACTCCAAGAATATCATCGAGCTGATCGTCAAGGCCTATAACGTAAGTGCATTTTAATACTGCAGCTGCTGTCGTGCGAAGTGCCAAGAGCTCGGCCAGCTCGCCTCTCCCCGGCGTGCTCCACCCGGCTCGGCCACCTCCCTCCCCGGTCCTCCGCATGCTGCCAGAGCTGGGGCGTCCACCCTGGGGAGGGCGGGAAACAAGGTGTGTGAGGTGGAGAAGGAGCACGGGAATGCCCAAGGGTATCTGCGGTGGAGAAGACACCTCATCCCACATCTCTCGTGTGCAGAATTACCCTTAAAATACAGCCCCAATCTAGAATAATTCTCTCTGAACACCCTACTGGTAGATAAAATATTTTTTACTGTGTGATGTTCAGAGGCCTCCCAAGGATGTGACTGGGCTCTGGCTAAGGCTGCATCGTTTCGTTGGTCTCCATCCACTGCGAGTCTGTGCTCAGCACCTCATGAGCATCACCGTGTCTCTTGGGTCCCAAAGGAGCCAAACCTACATGGCGTTGCCAGTGCAGCCTGCCCTGCCATGCTGGGGCCCATGGAGGACAGCAAAGGACCTGCAGTTGTGGCACTGACCAGACATTGTGCATCTCCGTGGAGATCAGTGGAGCAGAGCAATTAGAAGCAGCTAAATCGCATGTTTGTTGGGTAGTTAGTTGTCAATGTTTCTGCTGACTTCTCCTTGAATTCCTACGGGTCAGGTCTTTGTGCTTCTGCAGTGATACTGCTGTTCAGGTGCTGGGCATGGAGATCTGACCCTGTAATGAGTCAGCCTTCAGGTAGGGTTCTTCATGCATGGGACTTGTGAACACAGCTTTCGATGGCTGCACGCCCTTGTTCTTCGTACAGTGCTCGTGAGGGCAAGGGAGAGAGGAAGGAATGTTCTGGAGGAGTTTACACATCCAGAGGTCATGCAGGATTGTGCTGTGCTGTGCAAGACCTGTAGCATTCATCTTTCCTTCTCCCACCGCTCCCTGCAGTCAAAGCTGCCTTTGGTTATGCCCTTGGGAATAGTGCTTCCCAAAGCTTCACTCTCTGAGGAAGGGCAATGAGCAGCTAATGCTGCTGACAAGGCCCTGGAGATACTGCAGAACAAAAGCTTGGTTGTTGCAGTTTGTCCCCTTGAGGAAGGAGGGTCCTGTGGCTAGGATGCTTGGCTGGGGAGAAGGAAATGAACATTCACTCCATGTTGGCTTTGCATGTGGTCTCAGCACCATCGCATGAAAACCTCCCTTTGGCTTGGTTTCCCAGCTGTAACATGCATCCGCGCCTCCATTTCACCACCCCTCAAGCCTTTGCAGATAGATATAAGTGGATGAAAACCATTGGGGATCTGATGCCCCCACCCCTGCTCCCTCCTTCTGTTTTCTTGTGAGCTTTCCACTGCAGCTGGCTGGAAACCACTCGGACACTGAGACCGAGGTCCCCTGTGGAAGGACCTGTGCAGGATGATCTGCTGCTAAGACCGGGGCTGGTTTCTTGCCTGTTCAGCTGGGTGGTGGGTGTGGGCCGGGACCCTCAGGCGTGCTGCCAGGGGCTGGCAGCTCGTGCCTGTGCTGCGGGCAGCCTGGGGCCGTGGGAAACCTGGCATCCACCCAGCCCGTCTCCTCTCGGTAGCTTTGTTTTTTCCTGAAATGAAGGAGGAAGTTCTCACTGAGGACAAAGGCTGAAACTTCTGATTCCTGACTGGGAGTGAACCTTCTTTTATTCCTCATGGAAAGGAAACTCTGAGCCTGGAGAAACCCTTCATCTTCAACTGTCTTCTCCTGCAGGGTGGTAGTGCCTGATGCTCTGGGCCTGGGCTCAACCTCTCCCCTTCTGTTCTTTGGCGGTCTGTGGTCCTTTCTCATGGGCTTCCCTCCACCAATGTGCACATCAGACTTGCTCAGGGCTTGCGTTACCCGCAAGAACACTTTCCCCCATCTCTTCATCATCTTCTGCCCGGTGTGCTGTTGCCCTTCCCTCATCTTGGAGAGGTGTGAAGCAAAAGAGAACCAGAATGACTGATTTTCCTCTGTTTTCACTAAGAAAAAGCCTTTCCCCCAGATCTTGACATGCCTGTGAGATGGGAAGGCTCCTGGAGGCCTGCGCCCAGGCTGGCATGGCACTGGGAGGTCTCTGCCCGGGCACACAGGCTGGGTTTGGACCAACGGCAGCAAATGAGATGCTGATTTAAAAGATGCTTTCCTAAACCCAATCCAGGCAGGTCTCAGATGTGTTTCTCGTTACACCACTGATGGGTGGCCTTCACATCAGCCATCCCTGGAACTGCTGCCAGTTCAGGATTTCCTTGTTTTTACACTGAAATGATCCAGCCTTTGAATTTCCCCCGGGCTATAGTAAACAGCTTTATTTCAGGCAGAGATGTTGCTTCATCTCAGGGCCAGGTCCCTCCTCCGGGTCTCTCCAGCACCCTCCGCTCGCCCCTGCAGGTGCAGCAGGCTCGCAGGCCACCAGACAACACAGCAGCAAAATCTCGCAGTTGCCCTTAGTGGTGGCTGTGGTGCTGTGAGAGGGTGTTGCTGTGTGACGGTGTGGAGGGGCTAGTGATAATAGCATTACGATTAAGCTAATAGCATTACTGTATAGGGCTAATAAGAAACCTTGGCATCCGTAGAAGAACACAGGAATGGCCCACGCAAGGTCGTAGCGAGGGCTGGCCTGGTGTCTTGTCTTCTGCTGTGCCCCAGATGAGGTGCTCTGGGCGGGAATACAGGAGAGCGTATCAGTGTGACAGCTGATTCCTAGGCGATAATTTCGGGCAGAGCAGTATGCTTGGCTTTACCGGCATGCATGGTGTTCATCCCGCAGGCGATGGATGCTCCGTATGGACCAAATTGCTGCCCCGTGAGCAACTCCTCCGTTACAGCAGAGAGATGGGAAATGATTCCTTTCTTTCCTCAAGGGCTGTTTAGATTCACCCAGCCAAAAGTCCTTTATTTCCTGCACATTTCCAAAAGTGTTAGCTCTTTGATGGCATGTGAACCCTGGTTTTGTTATCCCATGGACTGGCAAGAGGTCTGAATTAGCACGTTTTCTTAATCTAGGCACTTTGGTGTGGGTTGAGGACAACAGGGAGAGGGATAAAGCTGCAAGCTGGCTTTGGGAAATAAATATATTTGTACAGAAAGCTCCATTTTGAAAACCTTTGTCGTTTTTGGACACCACTCGTAAAAAAACTCGGTTCCAGCCATTGGAAGAATCAAACAAAACAATCCCATTGTGAATTAATACTTATAAACTTCATTTTGCTTTGACTTAAGAAGTCTGTGTGTGCAGCAGGGTGGAGAGATGAGAAGCAGAAGAAAGGGGGTAGGAGCATACCAAAACCTTGCTGATGGAAAATCTTTTTCACTTTGAAGTGTTTCGCAAAGAAAGAGATCTTTCATGTATTTTTTCCCCTGGTGGTGCTTCCAGCTGAGGCATCTGAAAGGGTACTTTTTGTCTGGCATTTTCTCCTAAGAGGCAAAATATGTTTTTCTGACCGGTTGGGTGAAATCGAGAAAGCAGGACAGAGTCAGTGCAGTTTTACACCTTCTCTGTGCTGTAGGACAGACGTCACAGGCTGACTGCCAGTGGAGAATCGGGCTCTGCACTTTGCTAAGGGGCTAGTTTATGGGAGGAGGAGGTGCAGATGTGTACACGAGGCTCCGACGTTTGGCTCAGAGATGCTCCATTTGTGGTTGAGAATGTTTTTGGCTTTCTTTTTCTCGTGCATCTGCATCTTTTCAGTGCTGGCTACAGTGGCCACCACACCGGTCCTAGAGGGCACAAGCCACTTGCAGGGGTTATAGGCAGCTCGCCGTGACTCTAGCTGCGTTCATCAGAAGTCTCCTAAGCTGGTTAAGTCAAACCCAAATGTCAAAGTGTGTGCACGGGTGATTTTTTTTTTTCATACAGGTGTAGAGATGGCCTAGCTGCTCTCTGGAAACATCAGGAAAAGAGGCTAAAGCAGAAGAAATCCACCCAGCTTTTGGAACCTGATGGCTTGCTTTCCCATTGTGTTTCTAGAGTATTCGGTCCAAAGTGGAACTCACAGTCTGGGACAGCCCTGAGGAGATCGGTTTGACCTTCACTGCCACATGCCAGGACGGGTTGTCCTATCCTGGGCTCAGGAAGTGCGGGGATCTCAAAATAGGAGATACGGTGAGTCTGCCTTGTGGTCCATCCCCTGGAGACGTTGATTCATGCCCCACGCAGCCACTTACCTCTCTCAATGAGTGGTCACAGGCGATAAAATACAGCTTTGCTCATCTTCCTCTGCTGTCCTCACACCGTGCCACATTAATATAGAAACGCATGGAGAGCAGCTCTTCCAAAAGTGGCTCTGTGTGGTATGGATCAGCCCAAGGTCACCTATCAGGAAAGACAGAATACAGACATCTTGTCTGCAGCATCCTGAGCCAAAAGGTCTTGATCAGGCAGCAGGACGCAATAGTCAAGAATGGACTTTTTTTCCCTGTAATCCCAGATATTCACATCATGCTCTCCCCTGTGAAATTTTTATTGCTGTGGTCTGCTGGTAGTTTCCTGATCTGTTAAATATTGAAGATTTTCTTGTTATTGTTTGAGAATCCTGGCTTGTATTAGCATCCTGACTTGTACCAGGAATAGTGTGACCAGCAGCAGCAGGGAGGTGATCGAGCCCCTGTACTCGGCACTGGTGAGGCCATACCTCGAGTGCTGTGTTCAGCTTTGGGCCCCTCACTACAAGAAGGACATTGAGGTGCTGGAGGGTGTCCAGAGAAGGGCAGCGAGGCTGGTGAGGGGTCTGGAGAACAAGCCTTACGAGGAGCACCTGAGGGAACTGGGGCTGTTTAGTCTGGAGAAAAGGAGTCTCAGGGGAGACCTTGTCGCTCTCTACAACTACCTGAAAGGAGGTTGTAGTGAGGTGAGTGGTGGTCTCTTGTCCCAAACAGCAAGTGAGAGGATGAGAGGAAATGGCCTCAAGCTGCACCAGCAGAGGTTTAGATTGGATATTCGGAAAAATTTCTTCACCGAAAGGGTTATCAAGCGTTGGAACAGGCTGCTCAGGGAAGTGCTGGTCGCCACCACTGGTGGTATTTAGAAGACATGTAGACATGGTGCTTATGAGCAGGGGTTAGTGGTGGACTTGGCAGTGTTAGGTTAATGGTTGGACTCAGTGATCTTAAAGGACTTTTCCAACCCAAATGATTTGATGATTCTATGATTCTGATCTAGACCTGTCTTTCCTGGAGTGAAGAGGTCATGGTTAACTTCAGAGGTACTGCAAAAAGAGACAGGGTGCTCAGAAAGGCAGCAACCCTCCTCTCCTCTGTTCAGTTCCTAGGGTTATTGGATGGCAGCACAGACTAAAAATATAATTTTCCCCTTTATGTTAACAGTGTACACGGCATAATCCGTCCTGTGCTTTCTTATGAAAAAACAGAGAAGCTAAGCTTTGCTTGTTAAAATTTAATATTGATACAGATAAATGAGTTTCTGGGCTGCAGAGCTGGGGCAGGAAGGCTCAGACCAGCGGGGAACCCCTTCCCCTTCTCCAGGGTTTTACTGTCTGCGAGGACGTGGGTGTGGGTTCGTTAGCAGCCCGATTGCCTTATTTGAGAAGAGTGACTCTGCAAACATACCAGAGCTCTAAGCACTGAGGCATATAAAAATAGTTTGAAAGAGTCAACAGTAGCTGGATTTTTACCCTGCCAAATAAGGATCATGCGACGTGTTAAAAAGGGAGGTGGCCTCTGCTTTATTCGCTGACTTTAATGGATCCGCGATGGGTGGGCAAAAGCAATCCCTGGAGTGCTGCCAGGCTAGGCATGTGCTCTCCTTGTTCCCACAGCAAAGCCGGAGCCCACAAGGTAGCACAGTTAATCTGCTGGTGGATCCTGGGCTCCCGGCTTTGGCACAAGCAGGGGGGTCACTCCAGCCATAAAGGGGTTTGGCAGTGGGTGCAGCAGGGAGCTGGCACTGGTATCTCTCCCATTTTAGGTGCATCCGAGTATTAGAGGCACCTGCACAGGCAGACGTGCTACAGGGTCCTGTCCCTTCATCCCCTCCTGTTCAGCTGCTCTCTGCCCAATTGCTTCCACATGGATCAAGACTTGAGTCCTGCTAAGAAAGTTTCCCCAAGGAGGGTAACGCTGGCTCTGGGTCCTAATCTGCTGGGGTTTAGGCCCGGGGCTGTGAGTGTCAGCGGGTGAAAGGGAGCAGGATTATCCTGATCCTCTTAGCTTGCTTTCTGATCTCCTTCTCCTCTGTAATTTGAGCTCGTTGCCTAATTGCTTCAGGCCTTGGGAATGGGAGGGGGTCAGTGCAGGCTTCCCGGAGGTGCGGCTCTGTGGGCTGGAGGTGGCTGCTGTGCCGCTGTCTGCATGTCGCCCCTTGGTATAAGGGATGGCAAGAGCCCGAGGTGACCCCAAATGTCTCCAGAGAAAAATCATTCCCTCCTAATGCCTAGGAAATGGACTTGTTTCCTTGGAATAAGGATAATCCTCTGTGCTAACCAGCAGCTCCAGGCAGCACTGGCTGGCCCGAGACCCCCACTAAACAGCGGGATTAAAATGGGGACCAAGCAAGCGGCCATAGTTTGCAGTCTTGGTTTTCCAAGGAGAAAATCCCTGACACTGGACTGTAGCAACAGAAAATGAGTATGGGGCTGATGTAGAACCATATAATGATGTATAACCCTTCTGAAGCCAGTCTTAACAGAAGCATCCATCAGAAGTGCCTGGTTAGCAGCGTGCTGAAAGCCTGGGACTGTGTGACTGATGCACACCTCTATGTGCAGATCAGGATTCCCATAAAACCTTGTAAATCCATGATCTTGTAGGCACCTTGGGCCCTTGTGCCATGTTGGTTAGACCCTTGCAGTGCTTGGTTTCAACGGAGTTCGTTATTTTTAATAGCATGAAACCCAGGCTATTTGCTAGAGTTTTGCCCTGTTTATTTCATGGGAATAGGCAGGTTCCTTCCCACTTCACAGATATAAACAGTCCCTGGTGGGGAAAATGACTGCTAGTGGCTGATGGTAAAGAGTTCTAAAACGCTAAGGATGCGAAACGTCTCATGGAACTGGCGGATGTCAGTGAGCTGAGTTGCAGATGCCCTCGCCAGCCATGCAATGGTTTTGGCATTTGTTTGCACACCTTGGAGTGAAGCTCAAGCGACTAAGCGTGGCCTCACTCCGGTGAATTGCTCCATGGCTTTTCCACGGGCCATTTGCCCTTCCCTCCAGCCTTCCTTCCCAGGACACCCTTGATGGCCATTTTGGGGCCATGTGTGTTAATTCTACCCGAAGGGGGCCTAGAGGAAAGATGGGGAAAATATTTTCAGCAGGGCTTGTTGTGACAGGATAAGGAGTAATGGCTTTAAACTAAGGTAGGGTAGATTTAGACTAGATATAAGGAAGAGATTTTTTTCACCATGAGGGTGGTGAAACACTGGAACAGGTTGCCCAGAGAAGTAGTGGAGGCCCCATCCCTGCAAACATTCAAGGCCAGGGTGGACGGGCCTTTGAGCAAGCTGGTCTAGTTGAAGATGTCCCTGCTTATTGCAGGGGGGTTGGGCTAGATGACCTCTAAGGGTCCCTTCCAACCCAAAGCACCTTATTGCTCTCTACAACTACCTGAAAGTAGGTTGTAGTGAGGCAGGTGTTGGTCTCTTCTCCCAAGTAACTAGCGATAGGACGAGAGGCAATGGCCTAAATTTGCATCAGGGGAGGTTTAGATTAGATACTAGGAAAAATTTCTTTACTGACAGAGTGGTCAGACATTGGAACAGGCTGCCCAGGGAGGTGGTGGAGTCACCATCCCTGGAGGTGTTCAAAGAACGCGTAGATGTGGCACTTCGGGACATGGTTTAGCAGGCATGGTGGTGTTGGGTGGGTGGTTGGATTTCATGATCTTAGAGGTCTTTTCCAACCTATGATTCTATGATCCTAATTCCCATCTCAACCTGACCCCGCAGGTGTCCTTCGAGGTGGCCGTGGAGGCGCGAAGCTGCCCCGCCGAGGACACCTCCCACGCCTTCACCATCAAGCCCGCCGGCTTCCGGGACACGCTGGAGGTGGCCGTGACCTACAACTGCCTCTGCAGCTGCACTGGCCACGCCGCGCCGGCCAGCGGCAAGTGCAGTGGCAACGGGACCTATGCCTGCGGGCTGTGCTCCTGCGATGCCGGGTACCTGGGGGCCAGGTGCGAGTGCGAGGAGGGTGCCAGTGCAGACATGCACCACGCCATGTGCCGGGAGGCCGAGGGCAAACCCCTCTGCAGCGGGAGAGGGGAGTGCAGCTGCAACCAGTGCCTCTGCCACGAGAGCGAGTTTGGAAACATCTACGGGCCTTTCTGCGAGTGCGACGACTTCTCATGCGCCAGGTACAAGGGAGTCCTGTGCTCAGGTAGGAGCCTTTCCTCTCTCACGTCCTCTGCTTCGGGGGGATGAGGAAACTGCCCCGGAGTGGGGATGGCTGCCGGGCTGGCGTATGCCGGGCGTGCGAGGGGCTGTGCCTGCCCCACCTGCCGAAATCAGCTCTGTTTCTGTAAGGATCTGCACTCCCTTTCTTTTCCTTATGGAAATAAAGGAGACAGAGGTTTAAGAGCGTCCACACTAATGAGCAAAAAGTGCATTATCCCGATCAGAACTGAGTTTCCAGCATTAGAGTGAAAGGCTCTCTCCTGGTAGGCTTGTCCTCTGCCCGGGTCCCACGGCGGTGAGCAGAGTCTTGGCTCTGGTGGTGTTACTGTGACATAACCACGCACATCTCTTGCACGCTGAAGTATATCCCAAGGAAGGAGTAAACTGGCACAGGCTGGAATCCTCTGAAGCTTTTTGCTGTCTTCTTAGGTTGGATTTCTTCTACATGTGCCATCCTTCCCTGCATAGGCAGAAACAATCTTTTTTTAAAGATGAAGCATTTGGAGTAATCCCCTGGTGCAGTGCAGGTGAAAGGAAGGCTTGTGTTTCAGTCTGTTACTTATTAGAGAAAATCGATGTTAAAGATTCCTAAAGGTATTTTATGTATAGATTTTTCTGCCCACTGGGAAAACAAGTCATTCACTGGGAAAGATGTAGCCAGTCAGCTTGGCTTAAGCAAAGGTAGAGGAGTTATTTAGCTGTGTTTGCTAAACTGGCAAAAAGTCCAAGGTCACATAATTTACCTTGCACGTAATTGCCTAGATTAGCCCTCAGACATCATTCCCTCAGTTTGAGCTGAGCAAAAGGTTATTGTTTAAAACTTGCCTGCTTTCAAGCAAGTGAAATATTTCCTCAGCTGAAAATGTTGGACAAAATTTCCAAAATAAGTGTGAGCTTGGAAAAATAGCTATTTTTCATGTTTTCTTTGGGGAAGCGGTGGGTTTTTTCCCCGCTGTTTATCTTGCCCTGCATGTTTCTGAGCTGGGCTGGAACTGATGGGGCACCTTTTGGTTGCAAGTTTCTGGCTGTTTGAGAAGGTTGTGTTGTTAGATGGGTGGAGGATGTTTTCCTGTAGCCTGGCTAGTGATGTTTCAGCGCTGCTGAAGATGGGGCAGGTGATACTCTAGTTTTTGGCATTGCCCTGGGCCTCCCCATTGCAGAGCAGTGAGAAAGGCCAGTACCACCTCGCACAGCGGCTGTCACACACTGGGAGTGCTGGAGCTCTCCCTGCTGATGCAGGAGTGGGAACAGAGGTGACCAAGCAGGAAAAAGGTATATATGAAGGTAGATGGAGAGGGGGGGAAATAAATACAGCTGTGGGAGTAAATAAGAGCAATACTGCCTGGGGGTTCTCCATATGACCATGTTGCTTTGGTAGCATCATCTGTCCCAAAAGGAGTATATTTAATAGCAAGCAGGGAAGTGATGCTTAAGAGAGGTTGGAAGTTACTGGTGTAGCGGTTGGTACTGCAAGAGGAGGATATCTCTTCACTCAAATTTCCATTTTATCAGGAGAGCCAGGGCTCTGCCACTCCACAGGAAGCCAAGCTGTGTGTCTTCTGTTGCACCTGCTTTCTTCTGTCCCTGTGGAGGGCTTTTGGTGCTGGGAAGAGCGGCATAGTTCGTCTGGGATTTTCCAGAGTTTTCTGAAGCCATTTTAAAGTCCTTTTTATAGCTATGGAAGAAAACAAAGGGCATGCTGAGGCCAAGTGGCCTCCTCTTTGCTCCAGCGGTGGAATGGAGTCTGGCATGACTGTGTGGGGTGGTTCTCTCTATGCCTTCTGGTATTTCCATTGCTGTTGTTCTGTTGTCCTTTTTCTTTTTTTTTTAAATTCCAGCGGTAATTATGCTAAATCTGAGCTGTTGCAAGTGCCATGCCAATGACAGAACATTTTGAGGTGATTTTGTCAGCCCAAGAGGCTTGGGAGTTGTCCAGCCCACCAAAGTGTCTGCTTGCACAGCAGGGCTGTGCCCAAAGCTGCCCCTAACAAACAGCTCTCTGCTACACAAGCATCTCTGGTGGCTTCCAGCAGTCACGTGCTCTCTCCTCCCTACAAATGGGGCCTTCTTGAAGAAAGCCATGTGTTTAGCTTGGCACTGAACATCTCAGTCCACCAGCATTTGTAGACTTGGTAGCCAGGGGAGTTTGGCTCATGCCTTGGGTGCAGGATGCTCCCCGGGGCAGTCGCACAGGGTCCGGTCGCAGCTGTTGTTCTTGCAAGGGGGACAAATGACACCTTGCCCTCCCTCTGTCTTCTCCTGGGCACAACGTCTGTCTTTGAAAGGCCCCGGTGTCCAGGTGCCCACCACTCTCACAGGCTGAATCTCACTACGAGGGGGCACCAACGGGTTTTACAGATGCAGAAATGAAAAAAGCAGTGTGTAGGGAGCTGCTGTTTTGCTGTGTATCGTTGTCATGTCTGCCCTTGCTTGGGAGCTGCTTGGGTTGGACCCGTGAGGGGAGCTCATCACCGTTATCAAGGGCTTTCTTTTATACTGCATGAATCTTCTGGTAGTGTAGAAGGTGCTTTGTGCCTCTCAGTGCATTTCTGATCGCCGTATTTTGAACAGTGTTTTCATCCCAAAGGAACCCAAGCCCAGTTTCAGCACACGGGCTGTGGTGTTCCCCATCAAATGCATTTACACCTGCCCAAGCTGCTGAGCAGGACGGTATCATGAACCTCTGAGTGCCCATCCCAGACAGAGCAGGTGGGAGAGCAACCAGTCCGACTCGACCCGAGGTTTGGGGGAGCACGGGGAGGAAAGCACAGTTTTCCAAGCTGAGAAGTAAAAATCCATGCATGCAAACTGCTTTGCGCATACGTAGCTGAGTTTTTTGCGTGCCTCGGCTCAGAGGCAGCATGAGCCCATCACCATCCAGCCTGGGCAGTTCTTCCTTTTATGACGTGGAGCGAAGATGTCCCCATCAAGTCACTGCCATGACACGGGGTTGGGTGGTGGATTGCCCTCAGACATCACGTATTCCCAGTTTCAAGCCACAGCGGGTTTGAAATAGTCTGGAAAAACTTTGAGCTTCTTGTCTCATGCTACTCAGTCCTTTGGCCAGCAAAAGCGTTTTTGTTCCTGGGTCCGTTTATAAATATTGGCACCTCATTTCATCAGCGTTTGAGAGGAGAGATGACCGCAGACAGTGCTGCATACAGCTGCTGTCCTTTCATAGCTCCCCGCAAAGTGGAGAAGCAAATTTTTGGTAGGAGATAATCTGAAGGAGAAGCAAGAATTTGATTTCTGTTAGTGGGAAGTTTAACATGCGTCCCATGTCTGTGAGGCGGGCAGGAAAAGGAGTCATCTGTAACATGTCGTAAATGTTGATTCAAGTTGCATCCAACTCTTAGTCAATGCCGCTTACTCACTAATAAGTGACATTTGTTCTGCTGCTCCCCACGTCCAGTTAACAGCTCCGGAGCAGCTGTTTCAAACCATTAATCCAGCTTCTGGAAGGGCCATTGGGGATGGCTTGCAGAAGTGCTTGGTTACTCCAAAAGAGATGCAGCTGGGTTATCCACATCATCGTGCTCCGACAAAGCAAGCAGTTGCTTCCCAAAGCCCTGAACACTTCGCTCCCATTTTTTCTCCGGATGGAGAAGTTGCCCGCTTGCATTGAGACCTTCGGCGCATCACTCTGGCCTCTACTCTGAAATGCAGGTGGCAGCAGGAGAGGGGAAGAGAGCCCTCCTGCCTGCAGCCAGGCTCGGGAAGGGGCTGCTGCCTGCACGGCCCGCGACTTTTGAACCCTTTGGCTGCCCGCCAGGCAGTTTGACAAAGGGGGAAACATCTCAGTGCTAATTGCATTCCTGAAGGTCCCATAAAACTCGGTGGCAAGGGGGAGGAGAGGCCCCAGTGAGGGCATCCGACGTTTGCCTCTAATGAAAAGAGACTGGCTTGCTGGGGGCCAAGCTTCGTTAGCTTCAGTGCTGTGGATCTGTCTTTTGTTTTGGAGGGGATGCAGAGTAGTACGCCATCGTCTTTACTTCAGTGTCTCTAGAGAAATTTCTCCTTAACCATCACCGCTGTTACCCGACTCCCCATGTGGGTGTCATTTGTGTGCTCTTCAGCCTGGGGCTGTGGTTGTGCACAGGAACCTCATTACCAAGGCGTAAATAAAGAGCACTGGCCACTCTGCAAGCCTCTTCTCCCCCCAAAACACAAAGGATCTCGTCCTGAAAATCCATCCTGCCTGAGCAATGCACAGACCGCTGATGTTGGAGCAGCTTTGTGGGATCAGGTCTTTTGTAGTTTCTCTTCTCCATTTTTTGGGAATTAGACAAAACATCAGATTTATAAATGCTTCCCAATTTTAAAACAAGCCCTGCAACTTATCTCTAGCTCTTAAGCAGCTGAGAGCATCTTAACTGGTTATGATGGCTACAGGTGGCTGGCCGAAGCACGTCGAGATGGCAATGCCTCAGAGCGCTGGAGCCGGGAGTCCAGCCTGGCTTGCCGGTGCAGGGCTGCCAGTGACACGAAAAGCTCGGGTCAGCAATAAAGCATTGGGTGTCAAATCTGCAAATACGTGCCAAGTGCCAGAATCACTTCTGAAATGGGATTTGGGAAGTGACAGCTCATTGAAAATGCGTGGCTTGTTTTGCAGAGAATAGCCAAGCTGACGTGCGATGCGACTCCAGCTGCCCTGCAGAAACCACTTCAAAAACTGCTGAGGACGTACAAGTCCGCAGTATTTATTTCTGAATGCTTCCCTTTCTTGGTTTTATTAAATGAGGAAGCACTCTGAGGCTTTAGCCTCTACTAAGACTCAGTGAGATAAGGTTTTTTGTTTATTTTAACACAGTCTCAAATTGGAAATCTCACTCCTGCTTCTGCACTTTGTTTTCCCCGTCCTGGGCGCCGTGACGGCGTTGAACAGCGCTGTGTTTACAGGAGGTCTGGTGGGACGATGGCTCCGGTGCCAGCGCGGCGGTTTCTGGTTGTGCAATAGAGCCCCACGCTTTGAGAGCAGTGCTCAGGTTTGATGGCACCGCTGGTATCTCCACCCTGGGGTTTCTGGTGGGACCTGTCACCGTACAAATCACTGTACCTATAGACAAATATTACAGAAATAGACCTTTTTCCACACTTTACTTTTGTAGCTATTATTCACCTGCCCTGTTGTAGTGCCTGGATGGAGGGTGCTGGTGTGCATCTGGAGGCTCAGAAGTGAGAATAAAAGTGTTCCAGCTTTAACATTTTTTTTCTTGTCTTAATTCTCTTCATTCCTACCATGTAAGCTTTCACCAGAGCTGCTGTGAAGAAAGAAATGGGTAGTATTCAGTTTATTAAACTCTGAGGTGCAGGCAATGGGCTGAGAGTGGTTTGAGGAGGAAGGGGAGCTTGCCTGTGCCCGCTGCCTGTGGCAGTGCCAAGGGAGCGTGGCATGCAGCAAATGTAGCTGCTGCCAGAAGGGAAGAGGATGGCCTGTGGCAGAAAGAGGATAGGGAATGGAGCCTAAACGACATCTGCAATGTTTTCTTTTAGGTCAAGTCTTGTTATCATTAGGTTTTTGATTTGGGGAATTGTGGGGGTTTTTAATTTAGTTTGTGTAAAAAGGCAGAATCTGAGCACTGCTTAGTAAAGCAGGACCTGAAGGGCAGAGACAAAAGGACCATATAAGACATCAAAGTTAAAAATAATCCTTTGGTTGTTGCTGAGTGCTTTTGCAGCCGTGAGCCATGCAGCTGTGGAGGAGATGCAGCTCCGTCCCTGGGGCTGGAGGAGGATGGGGAGCATGCATCCCTCCCAGCGTGTCTGAGGCTTATTTTGGTGACAGAGTCACCGTGTCAGCTTGGGTCACTGCAGTGCAGCCTCACAGTGCCGGTTGATTCGTTAGTGGCCCCAGTCATTAGCAGCAGGTGGGGGGTTCAGAAGGGACCAGGCAGCCGCTGCATGTGCTGTCGGGGCAACAGGGCATGGGAGGGCGAGTAAAGTCCAGTAAAGTCCTCTGAACTGAAACCCTTTTGCATTAGGGTGGGTTACAGGACTGTGAGTGTCTCTTTTCTCTGCCAAAGAGCAGGGTAGGGGACAGGGAGCTGGACACCAGGTGAGGCTGGGCTAGAAAGCAGAGAGGTGAGTATGCTTCGTCACGCTGTGTGGGTCCTGCGTGCCCATCGCTCCTTCTTAGCAGCCAACAAACCTGGTTTCAAGCATCTTGAGTTCTCCCACCTACAGAGCCACTGCGTAGCCCAGAGGGACTTTACAGCCAGAATAAATAATGAGGAGATGGCACTGTGACAGCATCTCTCTTTTAAGATGTGGTCAAGACTCAGTCAGGCTACACATTTGTCCTTGAGCTTCCAAAAACCTTTCTCCTTGCTGCATTCCTGTTTGGCCTTGGCTTCTGTTGCCTGCAGAAGTTGCTCAGCCAAAGCCCTTGCACCGAGACACCTGTGCACCTGAGAAGAAAGGCATGAAGCAAAAACATTCCCCCTGAATAAGAGGAAAAAATAAATCTCTGACTTGCTGTATGCAATAGCAGTGATGAAGTGAGGCCAGAGTGGCCGTGCCTGGTGTCGCTGCTGGGTGGGCATCCCCTCTCCAGCTTACAACCCCCCCTGCCTTTGAAACGGTTTGGCTCCAACAAGAATTTATGTAGACTGCAAACATTTAATAAGAAATTAATCAAATGTGGGACCTCTGCTGTCCTCTTCCTTTTGTGGGGTTAGCGAAGCTGGGCATGTTCCGCTTGCTTTCATCACATGGATTAGTGTAAAGAAAGATGAGGTTTAGGTCAGCTCCATTTACTCCCATCCTGTGGGTCAGCCTAAAGAAATGTAAGGTCCACGTCAGCTGGGGCAGGCAGGGCTGAGGGCCGTGATGGGGGTTAACTGGAAGAGCAGTCGACTGAATTCTCCTTCATCTCGCTCAGACGGACGCCGCTCTCGCCCTGCGCACAAGCGCCATGCCGATGCTGTTTGGCTGTGTGTCCAATGTCTTTTGTCTGCACGACATCTGAGCCCCAAAACAGGACAAACTCCTATTTTTTTTCAATTTTTCCCCAAAGCGTGTTTGTATAAACCAGATCTTTTCTGATGTCAGTTGTTAATACTCCTGCGTTCTGGCTTGACCTGACCTCTTGCAGAACGTGCGGGCTGCTGTGCTGTTGCAACGTTTTGGGGAGGCAGAGCGTGATTGCTCAAGCGGTCATTTGGAAACCATTTCCACAGGCGGGGAAGGAACCGTGGAGGAGCCCACTGCTGCCGTCACAGCTGGGATGCTGGCTTTTAGGTCTCGCTCTGGTGATGGGAACCGGTGGCCGAGCCCTGGGGTCATCCAGGGCTGCTCCTCATGGTGCCTGACCAAAAGGTCGAGTCTGGCCATGCTTGGCCTAGGGACAGTGAGCTCTGAGAGCAACACTCGAAACCTCTCAGCCTTTAATGAGGAATGTCATTGAGAAACTCTCTGCTCTTTATACAGTGTGAAGAGGATGAGAAACCACAGGGACGCACATGGGACACACTTACCTGCTGTGGGCAGCCTGCCATGCCCCATGCTTGTATCGTGCCCTGTGCTGGTGTGGCACCTACTGTGATGGGAAGCAGGAATGCCCAGCCCTGGGCTCCTACGTAATTGGAAAGGGCAGAGAGGGGTTCCCCAGGAGCTGTGTGAGCAGCTGGCTGTCGTTGGCATCCCTCTTTAGCAGTGTCTGAATTTTCCTTGCAAGCAAGGGATTCCTGAGCATCAGCTGCTATTATCTTGGAGAGCTGTGGCGAGGCAGGGAAACGGGGGCACTGGCACCTTGTTGGTGTGTTACTGCTTGCCATTGATACCCGTCACCACATGTTAGTGAATTCCTTGTTATTTGTAACAGAGAAGCCAGGGAGGATTTTTACTTCAAACACACTACCAAAGCAGGCTTTCTGGGTTGTGTGGATGGGCTTTGGCTTAGGAACAAGATCCCTCCTCTCAGCAGCCCTAAACCGAGAGAGATGGGCACCCCATAAACGACCGCCTTGATAGGGACCTGTTCTTGCTGGGGTATCTGCAGCCAGCCTGTCACTCCCGACAGCTCATTTGCTCTTTACAGGTGACTTTGAGGTCTCTCTGCCTTAAGGTACCAAATTCAGTAGTGTGTTGCATGTGGTTCTGCATGTGCTTATCTCCAGGAGCTGTGACTTGCAGCCCCAGAGCAGAGAGGGGCTGAGAGCCGGGTAGGAGGTGTTTGCATCCCAAATTTCATCTTCATCAAGTCTCTATTTCCCTGGCATGCAAATCCTTGGTGGCCTTTTGGAGGAGCATGGGGGTGAGTCTGTGCATGTTTCCTTGCATCTCCAGTCTTTGGGAGGCTCCTGAAACCTCCCTGCCGCTTCCCCCCCAGGGCACCATTTCCACCCTTCCCCAATCTGTCTCTTGTGCTTCCTCTCCAGATTTATTTTTTCCCTTTAACCTGGTTTCTGTTCTCTTTCCAATTTAATCCTGAGACATGTGCTGCTCTCCCCCGAGAGCGCGCGCCTTCCCATCCTGCTCCATGACCATTCGAAAGGCTGAAGATCCCACGAGGTTCAAATGGCCGCTGGGCTGGGGCAAACGGCACGGGGTGACCCTCGCCCGCTGGCCGTGACCTGCGAAAGAATGGCCATTCCTTGTAGTTGCAGCGTGTGAAAATGCCTGTCTCCCCCCTCCGATTGCTCTGCTAACGACCTCCCGTGCCCCCCACGCAGCTGCGGAGTTTCAGGTCAGAGGTATCTGTATTTCAGGGTGGGTGGATGGTTCGTAACTAGAATGTTCTGTGCTTGATGTATATGCTTGTCTGGATTTCCTTCACAATAAATAAATGCAGTGTTAGGTATTGCATCACCAGGCATTACTGTTAAATTGTTGTGTGTTTAGTATTGTTGATTATTTGGGAGTTGGACTCTATGATCTTTATGGGTCCCCTCCAACTCGAGATCTTTTATAATCTTTGCATGGATTTCTCACAGGAACACAAACTATATTTCTGTTCGTGTTTCGGCATAGTACTGTGTTTATTCTTCATTTTCCTTTGTGTTTCTGGCAGCAGCGATACCCTGCCTGCCCCGTCTTGCTCATGCCAAGGCTTTGTGTTGGTTGTTCGCACCGAAACAGCAGCTGAGTTGGACTTTATTCCCCAGCGCGTTGAGTGCTGCTTCACCAGAGTTTCCATTCCTGGCACGAAAGGGCAAGGCTGCCTTTTCTTACCCCTCCTTTCCCCCTGCCAAGGCCCTCATTGCTGTCAAAGTCTTGCAGCACTCCCCAAATCTGGAAGCAGCTCCTTGGAGAACCAAACCGCACAGAGCGCTGCTGTTCCTGCCTCTTTTCACTGGGGTTTCTCCTTGTCCTTGAGAGGACCTTTTGGAACCATTAGTGCATGCTAATGAGGTATTAAATACCAGGACAGAATTAAAGAATAAAGCAGTGATGTCTTTGACATCTTTACGGGAGCCAGAGCTCTGTCTGTGGGTCTCTGCCCTTAAAGCGGCACAGTGTGTGGGTCGCAGTTGGGTGGTGCATGCACATACACAACCCCCTGTCCCACTGCAGCCGCCCCCTCCCACCGCTGGGACCCTCGTATCTCAGAAAGTGGAGAGCTCCAAAATTAAAACAAGATGAACTTTGAAAACACAGCGCATTGCCTACTCGCTCCCCAAAGAGAGAAGATGGTCTTAGAACGAACTCACTTAAATGCTCAGCCTTTAAGGCCAACGTCCCACCGAGTTTGGTGTTTGCATTAGTAATTAACAGAAATAAACATTTGGAAATGAATGCTGTGTTTGGAGTTTAGAGGAAGATGAAAGCCTCAAACCAGCAGGTGAGTGAAATTCTGGGTCTCTGCATTTCTTGTAGATACGCACTGACAACCCACCAATTTTGCTTAGTTTGGTTTAAAAAATTGAATTTAAACAATTGACCTGAAAAGGAAGTGAGCACAGGCTGTGAGTTTGTTCTTTCTCCTTTTTTTTTTCTTTTTTTTTTTGTCGTATTTTGAATGATATTCTGACTTCTTCTAGCTGTTTTCGGGAGAGATCCATTCCAAAACCATAGAGCTTTGGTGAACTTGCACCAGATTATGTGTTTGCATCCAAACACAGAGCTGGGCAAGGCTCCCACAGCACTTGATTGTGCAGAGAAAGAATCTCTCTCTGCTGCAGAGCCTGCTCCTCTTAATGAGGTCCAGCTGAAGGACATTCAGCCAATCTGGGCTTCGGCAGGGTGGGAATTAGCCTGCTTGTGATTTGAAGGATGGGCCTGAACCATAGAATTTGGTCCTGCAGTTCAGGCATTTGGGATCGTGCAGCTTTGTTTTGGAGCCAAGTTTTATTTTAAGAACAAATCTGGAGGTCTTTGGGTGGTAGGAGCTGGTAGGAGCCTGCTCGGTGCACCAGAGCACGGAGATGAAGCTCATCCTTCTTGGAGGCACCATGCATCACTGGAAGGGTTGCAGCACTATGGCTTTTCTCAGCCCTTTATCTGCGTTTCATCTAACATGTGGTCACTGTATGTCCCCTCATCTTTCTAAATTTTCCGGAGCCTTCATGGTTACAAAAGCTGAAGGCTAAATGCAGAGTTGTGTAAGCAGACCTGAGGTAAGAGATGGGCCAAGGAGTATGTAGGTAGGGAGAAGCTCCTGGTTCTGGACCTGTGGGTGTTGGTGGTATCTGGGCCGGGTTGAGAGAGCCAGTTGAAAATGGCTCTTTGCCAAGCTGTTTCCTTGGTCAGGCTTTTTGGGGTGAACGACTTGGAGGAGCTGCAGTGAGGGGGTTTTGCACGCTGGAAGAGCGGGTCTTGTCTGTTCAGGGTTTGCAGGTGAAATTTCTGGATGTGCCTGCAGGGCTGGAGAGGAGAGCACCATGGTGAGAGAGGCATCAGTGTGTCCCGTGGGAGAGCCAATAAACAGCTGCAGGGGATGGAGGTCGGTGGAAAAGGGCAGCAGCGGAGAGCGCTTTTTGAGTTAGAGGACTGGAGGGAAACACAGGAGGGGGAAAAAACAGGATTCCCCCCACACATACATACCTTCCTATCTGGCTTAAGGAACAATAAGAATTATTAGCTGTTTCTGCAGTGCCTTCTGTGTCAGGTGCTTAAGGGGTGATGAAGCCAAGGGCGAGCATGTGCCCAGTTTGGTGGGATGGTGTTTGGACCCATGGCTCGAAGGGAACCGGGGCACCCATCCCGATTGCCCCAGTTCCGGATGAACTGCCACATCTGTGGGAGGGTCTGGCATCAGCCCTCACCCCGTGTCACTCCCTGCATCGGTAGCAGAGGCGGCAGCAGGACCTAAAAGCTCCAGTTCCCAGCTCTGGGTCTTTGTCCAAAAAGCCACGTGTGGCAGGCTCGGCTGAGGTGCTAACGTAAGCAAAAGTCGAGAGATTTGCAGAGTGCTGAGTTTACTTGAAAGAAAAAAAAAAAAAGGAAGGCTTTATTTTAAGAAATGCAGCTTTAGATCTCCTTCAGGAAATGACTCCTCGCTGCCCGTTTTGGCTTTCTGGTGGATCATCAGCCATATCTTGTGATTGCGTTTCAGCTCCCCCTCTGTAGCAGAGAGAAGGAAAATGAGGAAAGGCTGGCCAGGGCTGCCGCAGGAAATCCGCCTGCCCGGGATCGCTTTCAGCTGCTTTCATGAGACAGCATTTTCCAAAGCCCTGTTTTCCCTGGCCAGTTCTCGTTTAACCCAGAAGTTCCCAAGTGAGTGAGAAATTGGGGGGCTGAGGGTTTTTTGAGCTTTGGTTTCATCAGTCTACATCTCTGATGCTTTTTTTGATAATCGGTGAGCTCAACTAGCGCTAGGATTGAAATTAAGACTTATTTAAAGCCTTGTCAATTCTTGGCCAAACCTATATGCTTCCACTGAAATTAATGCAATGGGAAGATGCACAGATCCGTGGTGTCTGGTGTAAATAACATACAGAAAAGCCCTGTTTACTTAATACTGGCCTCTTAGTGTTTGTTTCGTTGTTTCAGTATTGCGTTGTGGATAAATGAGTGTGGGTGAGCTCTCTTCTGGTGTCAATGGAGGTGGTCGGTGGATGCGTTTCAGTTTACGTGGAAACCTTGGACCCTTGATGTTGGCCTGTCTTTGTTTATATAGTAACCTCCGTTTCACAAGGAGGTTGTTATGGTCTGTAGGATCCAGGAGTTGGGGATGCCCCTGCCAACCCTCCAGCCTTGTTTTCCCTGCCAGACTGGTGTGACACAGGGAACGGATCCTAAGCCCATCCCCACTATCTAAAATTTCCCGAGCTCTCCTGGACTTCCTACCAGTGCCAACCATCTGGCAGCAGGACAGCAGGCACCGTGAACCTGAGCTGTGCCACGGGCAGGCTGCCTCGCCTTGCCTGGCCTCTTGATGTGCAGCACCGGCTGCTTTGAGTCATGGAAACAGATCAGTGGGGAAGTCAGTGATTTATTTGCCTTAGCAGGCACTGTGTCTTACCATAGCTCTTTCCCAAATGGAAAGGTCTACATTTTCCGAGTGTTCAAAGCCTCTTCTGCTGCCCTTCCTCCTCCCACTCAAAATGTACCCTTCCTGGAGCCTGTCCTGCAACCATAGGGCGCTTTTGCTGAGAGATTGGCTAGTCTGGTACAAAAATGATGCTCGAGCAGTGCCCCGTGTCAGTAGGGTTTGACTACATCTTCTCTCAGAACCAGATGGTTTTGGTGCATCTATCCCCAGGGAGCACAAAGAACATGTGGCTTCTGCGCCGGGGCTCTCTGGGTGATGGGCGCAGCGGCCAGGGCTCGCTAAAGGGATGGCACCAGGGAATCTGGAAATTGCTTGCCATAACTTAGTTCTCGTAATTGTTTTTCCTGTGGAGTTTTTGTGGGTTTTTTTCAAACTAGTTGTTCAAGTAACCAAAAATGACAAAAGCATACCATTTTGAAGGTCCTGACCCAAAGCCTGGATGAGGCACAAAAATAAGTGGGTTGATTTAATTGGAACATACTGCAGTATGACCTTTCCTCTCCCGAGTGCTCAGAAACCAAGAAACTGGCTTAAAAATCATGAGGATTTTTTTTTTATTGTATAGTAGGCACATGAATTTAATTTTCTAGAAGGTGGGGGGGGAAAAGGAGTGTTGAAGGGTCTTGTTTTTAAACATTTTCTCCCCCTTCATCTCCCTGGGATCATTTTTTATTTGTCTCAAAAGAAAGATGACATTTTTGCATAGTGTTGTGGTCCACAGAAGTAGGGGTCTTTAGAAAAACCACGTTCTGTCAGAAGGCTTAGCGACACAGCTTTTAGTGCATTGCGTTTCAGACCCCTCGGTGCAGCAGCAGTCGGTGAAATCCCTAAAAGGCAAACTCGGTTATCGTGGAGGGCAGACGGGCTGTCCCGCTGAGCACTCGCTGGTCCCACTTTGCAGCCTGCTGTCAGGAAGCCTGGGATCAGGGTCGGAGGCTGGAAGGTGCTGCCAGAAGCTGCTATCCTGGTTCCTGCTTGCTGGCAATGAGGGCAGAGCCGGGGCGAAGCCTGGCACGCTGCAGAGGAGCAGCTGCTTGGGGACCGGAGCTGCGGCACGCGGAGCTGGCATCGGGCTGCCAAGCTGGGTTTGCATGGTGCCGGGGTGAGGGCAGACGGATTTGGTCCGCGGCTGTCATCCCGGCGGGCAGCCGGGGGGGAGAGGCAGAGGTGGCTGGGGTGAAATGAGGATGGCTGGAGATCCTGCCAAGAGCCACCTGAGTGACAGCGAGACGCACAGCGCGGCCGGGGCACGGCAGTGGGATGGGGATGTATTTCAGGGCGGGGAGAGAGACGGAGGGACCAGCTGGGCTGTGGGTCTCGGTCCACCTTGGTGGCCTACTTGGGAAGAGGGTGCCTCCAAGCAGCGGTGCACCCTGTGGCCCCTGCCCTGCTGGATCCCAGACCAGTCCAACCTTAGTCTGGGGACTGCTCTCCCCCCGCAGAAGCATTGCTTTCTTCTGCTACGCCCTCCCAGCATGTTTCTGCAGCCTCCCTGACATGTGTTTCGTGTTAGCCCACCCAACAATCACGAGCTGGCTGGAAAGTATGTTATCAAGTTCAGAGAGGGCATTTCATTTCCCAGTTAGATCTGGATCTTTAAACATCTAAGCTCACCTCATTTTGAGGATGGGAACAGAAGAAAATATCTCTTGTTACGTTTGGAGAACACAATCAATGTCATTTGGCTTCACAAACCGACTTTAACAGAGAACATGCAAACTCAAAGGGTTCAAGGGGGTCAAAATCCAAGGTAATGTCCTGCACCGTAAGACTGCTGCTGGTGCAGAGGTGTCTTGAAACACACCATCCTTGAGGATGCATTTTCTGCTTGGAAATGAAACTGGGAAGTGAAACTAGGTTCATCATCAGCATAGTGGTGGAAGGCTTCCTGCAGGCATTATCTTACATGGCATAGAGACTGCTTACCCATATCAGCTCTGCATGTGACCATAGGATATCTGAGACTGGAAACATGCAGCACATTTTGCTGCAAAATGTGAGTGCTGTAGCACTCTGCATGCTGCAAACCTCAGCTCTGGGTCACCATCACCAAAAGATTCGCTGCTGCATTGCCTCGGGGCTCCTCTCAGGTTGTGTCCTGAGCAAGAGGATGGAGTGGATTCCCATCTCCAGTGCTCCTGATGGACATTGAGAAGTGAGACGACTCTTGTCATGCCCATATGAGAAATAAATGTGTCCACCACGTTTCTCCAGTCTTCAGGCTGCGTGGGAGATGGATGGAGAGCACCAGCAGTGGAGCTCATGGTGCTTGCAGGAGTGGCCACTCTTTCAAGCTGATGCAGGCAGTGAGGATTGTAATGCCTTTGCCGTTAAAGGTCAACATGGAAATTCCCACTCTTGGCACGTTCCCCATGATGATCTTCAGCCAGTGACTTCTTGCACATTGAGCCAGTGTGGCCGAGGCAGAAAACACATTTCAACATGTTTTTACATTTTAAGCTCCCATCCCACACTTAGTCACTCTCATAGCGAAGGGCTTTTTCTTTATCCCCTGCAATAAATGAAACCACTTGCTTTAAGATGCTGTTTCTTAAATTTTCCAGTGGCAGTGGTTTAACAGGATGCATTATTTGGAGATGGCTGTTGCCCTTCCCCGGGACAGTCATTCCATGCTCCATCCCCAGCCTGCCAGGGACTGAAAAGGATGTGCAGTCTTCCCAGCCTCCTATACTGGCCTGGCACTGACGGCTTTAAAAACTGAACCATTTTACGGTCCAGAGACAGATTCCCAATGGATTTGCATCTTGTGCTGGGCTCTGTGGTGTCCTAGGAGGACTGAGCCAAGGCTGACGATGCAGGGGCTCTGCCCCTCTGCCGAAGAGCAGGGGGTGGCTCCCATCCAGGTCAGGACCGTGGGGTGGTGTGAATGTAATTGGCTTGCTTCTCTTGGCCCTCGCAGCTCAAATTCAAGCATGAGCACATTTGCTAAATGCCATATACACAGAGCCCCCGTGCCAGCTTCTTTGGATTCCTTGATATAGTGCCTGTTTAAGAAAACCATGATTTATAACTCTCATTCAAAACCAGAGCTTTGTAGGGAAGGGGCAAACCAAACCTGCCTCTACGGGTGTATCTGGGGAAAGGGCAAGGCTGTCGTCATGAAGGCAAACAGAGGGAGGGATTTTTAATCTCCATCAGATGTAGGCAGGGAAGGAGGTCACCTCTAGAGCTCTTGTAAACATAACCTCCTCTGTCTAGTAATGTTTGAGTTTGCAGGCTGGATCCAAAGCAAACGGTGGGAGTGCAAAAGAGGCTGTAGGAGGGCAACTTGTGGTGTGCTGAGACATATGAGATGCCTAGTAAAACAGAAGGTGTTCCCATGGCTTTTGACGAGGGATATAGCATGATAACGCACAGCCTCTGTGGTAATCTTGGAGCAATGGGAGAGGCAGGGAGATCAGTGGTTTTGTGTCAATGAAAGCAGAGTGTATATAATTTATCTTGTCTGAGGCGCTTGAGGCTGTTTCCAGTGGGAAAGCTCAGCTGTAATTAGGTTGCTGATGAGTCTCGCATACAAACCCTTCAGCTCTATAAACTATGCCTTCAAAGGCATCCCTTCTCCTCGGGACTGACCAAGGAGGAATTGGAGCAGTGTTTCCAGCGAGCTGATGGATGCCTTTCTGAAACCAGATGCTTGGCAGCCAGCCACTCCACTTATCGTCTCTGAAAGCCTTTAAGCCTGTTGACTTTCTCAGCCTGTTACTAAACCCCATAGCTGCAAGTGGATGCTTCGGTAGAGAACCCTTACTGGATCCGTTTCTTCATCCATCTCTGCTGTGAGCTGCCCCGAGCTACTCCCTGGGGGAGGTTCAGCTGGTCCCAGAAACCTTCATGGTATTGACTGGCACTGGGACACAGAAGATGGTGCTTGTTGATTTAATTTTTTTTAAAGGAGTTTTGAGGTTAATGTGAGTACTTCTTAAGTAAAGCTGTTAGGAAAGCAGGGTAGGAAAGACGTTATGAAACAGTGGACGTTCTAAGTTTTCTGCTGCTAAACCCTGGGTTCAAAATCATCAAGGAAGCACTGCTCCATTCCCATCTTCAGTTCTCTTGATGTAGACAGAGAAAGAAGAGGTTCATTCGTACGAAACACCAACCATCCCAGGAAACACGGAAGCCCTTGCAGGAGCCCCGTCTTTTACATAATTTTGAGGGCCCAGCAGTAATACTGATCTCCAGAGCTCAGGGTCCACAGTGAGCAGGGAAGTGTGGAGGAGGAGAAAATTTCTGGTGGAAGTCGCCTCCCGAGCTGCCCTGTTCTCTCTGTGGTCACCATCACCACTGGTATGTCCCAAAGGCAGTCTGTGCCCCTGTCTCAGCCACCCGATCCCACTGAGGAACGGAGAGGTCCCCATTTGCCCTGAGCAACTATAGAGGGAAACTGGAGAAGCTGTGAGCAGGTATTTTTTGCTGCTGAATCATAGAATCATTAAGGTTGGAAAAGATCTCTAAGATCATCATGTCCAACCATCCACCCAACACCACCATGCCTGCTAAACCATGTCCCGAAGTGCCACATATACACGTTTTTTGAACCCCTCCAGGGATGAGGACTCAACCATCTCCCTGGGCAGCCTGTCCCAATGCCTGACCACTCTGTCAGTAAAGAAATTTTTCCTGATATCCAATCTAAACCTTCCCTGACTCAACTTGAGGCCATTGCCTCTTGTCCTATCGCTAGTTACTTGGGAGAAGAGACCAACACCCGCCTCACTACAACTTCCTTTCAGGTAGCTGTAGAAGTGTGGAGACCAACACCCGCCTCACTACAACTTCCTTTCAGGTAGTTGTAGAGAGCAATAAGGTCCTCCCTCAGCCTCCTCTTCTCCAGACTAAACAGCCATAGTTCCCTCAGGTGCTCCTTGTAAGACTTGTTCTTTAGACCCTTCACCAGCCTCGTTGCTCTTCTCTGGACACGCTCCAGCACCTCCATGTCCTTCTTGTAGTGAGGGGCCCAGAACTGAACACAGTACTTGAGGTGTGGCCTCACCAGTGCTGAGTACAGGGGCATGATAAGCTCCCTCCTTCTGCTGGCCACACTATTCCTGACACAACCCAGGATGCCATTGGCCTTCTTGGCCACCTGGGCACACTGCTGGCTCATGTTCAACCGGCTGTCAACCGACACCCCAAGATCTTTTTCCACCAGGCAGCTTTCCAGCCTCTCTTCCCCAAGCCTGTAGCATTGCATGGGGTTGTTGTGACCAAAGTCCAGGACCCAGCACTTGGCCTTGTTGGAACTTGTAAATGTAGACAACAATTTGATATCTAGGTGTATCCCATCTCCATCTGTTTCATGCTCTGCCAGGTAAGGTCTCTCTGGCAGCTTTTCCTGCGGGTCCCTCCTCTGCAGGGACAGTTATGGTGCCCGGTGCTGGCCCAGGATCCTGCTGATGCCTCCCCGCTGCTCTCACCTTCAGGCCACGGAGAGTGTCACTGTGGGGAGTGCAAGTGCCACGCCGGTTACATCGGGGACAACTGCAACTGCTCCACCAAGACGGACAGCTGTGTTTCCAGCGACGGGCAGATGTGCAGCGGCAGGGGCACCTGCGTCTGTGGGAAGTGTCAGTGCACCGAGCCGGGGGCTTTTGGAGAGACGTGTGAGAAGTGTCCCACCTGCCCAGGCGTCTGTAGCACTAAAAGGTACTCATGGGAGGGTTCGGGAGGGAATTCTCACTGGTGGGAAGGGCAGCTTTTTGGTTCCTGGGAGACTTATCAGCCAAAGATTTACTCCTGCTTCGTTAAACAGGGGTGATAAACCCCAGGCAAGCTTGCCAATGCTCGGAGCCCATGCTAAGCAACCCAAGAGTTCCCCAGGTCGACAAGCAGCAAGCATTGCTGCCCAAGTGCTTGTGGAGGTTACATCCCCGTTCATTTCCAGTGCTGTCCTGCTCTGCAGGAAAGGATGGCAACACCAGTTTTGCTGCGCCCTGAGCTGCAAACATCTGGGCGCAGAGAGCTGCAGAGGAGGGGATGGCTGCCTGCCTTGCAGTGATGGAGGTGCCCTGGGCATCAGCCTCAGACAGGCACAGAGAAGCAATGCTGCCTGTCTTGATCTCAGGCAGGATGGATTTTGCAGTAGCTGACGTGCAGCTCCCGAAATCCAAAGGGCAAACAATCCCCAAACCTACCAGCTGTTCTGCACCTTCACTGAATCCGCCCCTCAGAATAAATCCATCCTTGAGATGGAGACGCTTGGCCCTGAGTTCTCTCTTTCCTTGTGGTGCAGATGTGCAGCCTCCAGACCAACACCCAGGGAGTCCCTTTCCAAGGGGTGAATCTCTGCGTTCATGCAGTTTCTGATGGGTGCTTAATTTTCCCCTCCATGTGTCTTTCTGCAGGGACTGCATTGAATGCAAGCTGTTTAACTCAGGAAGACTGGCTGATAACCAAACCTGCCAAAAGCACTGCAAGGACGAGATCATCACCACTGTGGATGTTCTCGGTAAGTAGGCAGCAGCAGGACTGCAGACGGTGGGAGCCAGCAACTGTGGTGTTGAACTCCCCTTAACCAGACCAAGACATATCTGTAAAGAAAGCCTAGGGAACACCTGGTATTTAGAAATGTATGTGTGTGTATGTGTATGTAGTATGTATATGTGCATATGGGGTATATGTGACCCTCTCTCCAGGCTGTGATCTGTATTGAAGTAAAAAACCCTTTGATTTTAAATAACATCTTAAAATCAAGATGTGTGAAGACCACACTACTGCCAGTGGAAGGAGCAAAGAGAGCAGGATGAGATCAGATGAGACAGAACGTTAGATGAGCCATGAGAGAGTGCAAAAGGACAAAGTGTCACCCAAAATGGCATGCTCTAATCAGCAAAGAATTCATCTTGGATGAAGTGAGCTTGCAAGAGAAAGCAAAGCTGTTTTGAAGATGATGAGTTCTGCTTTGGTGGAATGGAATGCTCCTCTCCTGCCCTTTATGTCCTCTTCTAGAGGTCACCCCACATGAGCATCCCTCAACAGATTGCTTTCTCCCCCATCTTTTCAACCTTCATTCTGGGAGTCACTGGTTGCTATTTGTGGGGGTAGAGGGGACCCAAAGTGTGACAGCTTTAGTCACAATCCTGACCCTGGCTTTAGCGATACTCCTTGGAGGGAGGGACGGAGATCAAGCAGGGATAAATTACTATCCACATCTGACATTTCCTCCATGTCTTCCCATAGTTTATAGAGGTAGGAGTGTTCTACCTTGCTCGCCCTTTCTTTCCCTTCCTCCTGAGCTGCCTGCAAGCGATGTTTTTCCCATTGACTCCTCTCGTATCCAGTGTCTAGCTTTTAAATTACAACCAGCAGGGTTTCCTACCTTTCCCTTTGGGACACTTGCTCTCATTCTTGCCGTCCTCCCTGCAGTTTACCAGGGAGTGCACCTGCACCAGCACACTGCGAGAGGTTACAAGGCACTTCCAAACCACCCGAAGCTGATGCCTGGCTGGCCTGTGTTTCTTAGGAGCCAGCAAATAATTGGGGTTAAAGCCCAACTCTTCTGCCTGGGTGTTGCACCATGCCAAAGCCAGCTTTTGTGCTGGCTGCGCCCTGAGAGGTGCGACTGGGCTGTGGTCTGCCAACCCCCCCATGGCTTTCAGACAAAAACACAGCCAAATTTTTGTTTTAAGACATTTTGGAGGATTATGCTTAGTCTTCTGTTGAACTACTGCAGTTAGATTGCGGGTGGTGCTCAACTCTTGGGAGCTCAGGGCAAGCTCCAACTTGGAGATCTGGGCTACTAGAAAAAGAGGTAAAGCAAAATATTCCTAGAGAAAGTGCGTTGGAACTGCAGACTTCTTTAGAGGCAGACTCGGCCAAATCCTGATGTTCAAGTGCTTTTGTGTTATGTAGCACATGTTAAAAGTCCCTGCTGAGAGACCGAACACTGGTATTTGTCACAGAAGACACAGGTCTGCATTGTTCTGGCGGTGGAGGATGGGACCTTCTTAAGTATCGAGTTGCAGTCAGCACACCCTGGAAGATCCCATGTGCCTTTTGGCTCTGAGTATGAAGAAGCCAGTGCTTCAAAGCTTCGTGGAGCAGAGGCATCTATCATTGACTGACAAGCCAGAACGACGCCTTTTGGGAGGCTTATTTGACTTGTATTGGATTCTGCAGGATCGCCTTCACTTCTGCAATATTACATTTCCATTCCTGATGGTTCCAGAGAGGGGCTTTCAACAAGAGAGGAGCATGACATGTCCAGTGCTGAGCTGAATCTGCCAACAGCACACACCAGTGGACCTGAAAGCTCAATGGGGCCTTCATGCCTCTCTCTGTCGATGTGTGATCTCTGAAACCTTGTGAAGACCAACAGAGATCATCACTATCAAGACTTTAATCACGGTCTCTTTTAGTAGAATAATGGTGCAAGGATGGGATTGAAAGCAACTGGGCCTGGAGGAACTAAGGTTTCCTGCTCAACTCAGAAGGGCATTAGTCAAGAAACATGGAAGTTTTATCAATACTAATCTAATTAGTACTTTGCTTTGTAACAATCAGCACTTCTTCAGACCTGCCTTTGATACCACTGTGTGGGTAGAGCATGCTTTCCTGTCCCAAGGTAGGAACAGCTGAGGTTTGTCCACCCCAGGAACCTCTTCAGGACTCACCAGAGGGGCAGTTGCATCGGGGCTCTGGGCTGTTGAAATGGAGGGTATTAATCTTTCGACTGAAAGCAGGTCAAAGGCATTGAAAGGAAAAACAAACAGACAGGAGAGAGATAAGGGGCTGGAATAGCAGTGGTCATTAACGTGATCATTTTTCAGTGTGACAGATGGGCACGGATACAAGTGAGGAGGAGAGCTGTGGGAAGCGTTTTCCAGGTGCCTTACCCAAGGTCACGTCTTTGCCAGCCAGTAGCACTCTCTACGAGCTGTGGACATGCAGGGCCGTGGCTCTGCTGAAATCACCCCTGAAGCTAGAGCTGCAAACCTCAGACGATGGCTTCGATGAAACTTTGTGATGATTTTAGTGAAGCAGCCTTCCTCAGGAAGCATCTTACAGTGACCAGAGCAGCGACAGGCTCTGCCTGGTGCTATGGTCTGTTAAACAGGCGAACAGAGAGCATCCATATGGCCATGGGAACCAAGTAGTCTCATTACTTGCAACTCCCCCATCTCCACTTCCTCCCCTCCAAACAGCTCCTCCCTTCCCTCTCCCTCCCTCGTCCTCTCCCCATTTTCCTCTTCTGTCTCACTCTTTAAAAACAAACTTCTCGGCCTTTTCCGGAGCTGGAGCCGTTCAGCACAGCTGGAGCGCGAGCCAGCCACGGGCTGCTGCTGCTGCTGGCCCCATCCGTGTCCTCGCAGGCTGAGGCTGTGCCCCTCGCTTTCTCTTCAGCTTCCACTCTTCAAGAAATTTAGCAAATGAAGAAGAAAATGGCATTTATTGCCAAAGCAGACTTGTGGGAAGGAAGAGTGTGTGTATTTGTGAGATTGCATCCGTTTGCCGTGCAGTGTTTGCGGAGTGCCGCATTTTCTCCAGCAGTAAGTCTGGATGCTGCTCAGTTACAATTAGCACCAATCGTGATCAAACTGTGCTGCTTTCCAGGCTCCCTCTCCGTTCCCCTGCTCCCAGGCGCCCGTGGGAAGCCCTGCTCAGCTTGCAGGGGACAACTGGGCGAATTCCTAATATTAAACCTGCCAGCTAAGTCAACCACGTGCCATATTGCAGCTTTAGACATAGCCCGTTATGGGTGACTGGGTCAAAAATCAGGGGAACCCACACCATCGCAAGTTGTTAGGGGGAAATTAGCTTAAAAAGAAGAGGTGTGTGGGAAGCATTTGTGTAAGTAATTAGGATACAAGAGTTCTGCGGAAAACAAAAAAAGACTCTGTGACTCTGCCTCTCATTCCAGAAACGGATGACCCAAACGCGATCCTCTGCGCCTACCCGGTGAACAACTGCGTCATGAAGTTCACCTACTCGGAGCTTGCCAGTGGGAAATCCAACCTCACCGTCCTCAAAGAGCCAGGTTGGCCATCCCTCGAGTTTCCTTTTAATAGCACAGACTCCTCGCTAGAAGTGACAGGCTGCGGGTGAGCGTGGTGGGTTGTGGAAAGGCTGGTTTCACTGGCTGCTCGAAAGCATGTGCAAACAGCTGAACCAGGATGATTTAAAAATACAGAGTGTTTTACAGTGCTGAAACCCAGCTCCAAATGCTCCCAATTCAGTGAAGTAGGACTCTGGGAGTGAAACATGCAGCTGAGCCTCCAGCATTGCTAACAAGCGGCTGAAGGGCTTTCTGCCAGCTTGGGATGCTGAAATGAAACCTAGCCTATTTATGTAGCAAAAAGCCATGTACTGATTTGGAGATACAGCCGCTGGGAGCAAAAAAATCAGAAGGGGAAAGCTGCTGCTGCTGCTGGTTAAGTCAGGAAGTTAGGAAAGCCCCACACCACCTATGGATTTCTGCATTTCCGAAGAGCTAGCTCTGGTCCAGGCAGTGTAAGGGCTGTGTGTCCCTGCTCCACTCCCCAGGCTGCCACAGACAGCTGTGCTTCCCAGCATTATTTTAATCACCTGCAATGCAATTTCTCAAAGGGAACTCCATGTGGTGTTGCAGGATGAGCTGACGAGCGCCCAGCAGTAGCTTCTCGGGATCTGCTCTGGTCCTCCAAGGCACAGGCCAGTATGGGAAAGACTGAGATACCACATGTATTATTTTGTTTCTGCGGCAGCGTGCACTTAATTGAAAGTCCAGTTGATTAGCTGACAGTTAATGTACTTATTTAAAGTGCCTGGTGATCACCTGCTTCCATGTGGGCCAGAAGCCGAGCTGACTTGCCAGAGGCAAACCGTGACATCCTGGCTCCGGTGACGTCCATGAGAGCTGTGCCTTTGACCTGCCTCTAGCCACGAATTTATTGAATTAAAAAAAAAAAATCCCTTTGGTTTCAGAGAGGACTCTTGCTTTTTTTAGTTTAGTCACTGCTGCTAGCACTGCCCTGAGGTCACCCACTCAGTGGCTGCAGTCCAGGTCATTACATCTCAGGATCCTAATCCAGGATACACTCGCACCAGAGCTAATTTCCTTCTTCCCCTCATTACCAGCATGCAGCTCAGCACCCAGTGCTGTGACCATCGTGCTGGCGGTGATCGGCAGCGTGGTGCTGATTGGCATCATCCTGCTGGGACTCTGGAAGCTGCTTGTCACCATTCATGACAGAAGGGAGTTCGACCGATTCCAGAGCGAACGCTCCCGGGCCAGATACGAAATGGTGAGCCCAGGGTGGGGATGCTGCTGGCCTACTGGGGGGCTGTCAGGATGCAAACAGCTCTGCAGTGACGGAGAAGGGCGGCAGGCACAAGGGATGGGGGTGCCCATGCTCTGCAGTGCCTTGCAGCTGGGCTTCAAGGACCAGTACGTTGTACAGCCCTTCCTCTTGGCAGATTACAGATATTCTGCAAAATTATGCCCATCATGTATTTCCCATGAGTGCTGGAGGGCTGAAGGAGGTGGGGGAGTGGGGACCAAGCAGGTCTATGAGGGAGCCCTTCTGAGAGGCTTTAGGTGGGGTTGCCCAGCACTTGAGGGCATCACCTGTGCCTGCAGACAGGTCTGGCGGACAAACTATGGACTGCTTTTGGATCTGAGTGCACATTTCAGTCAAAGCCAAATGCAGCGCTATCTCCAGATTTAGTGGTGCAGGAAGGGGGGATTATGCACCTTTTCACTATGACATTGATTTTGTTCCTCACCTTTGTTCTTTTTGTCTGCTCTTTTCTCCAAAGGCATCCAATCCTCTCTACCGAAAGCCTATTTCCACACATAACGTAGAGTTCACGTTCAACAAGCTCAACAAGTCTTACAATGGTACAGTTGACTGATGGGGTCTCAGCGCTTGGGACCACTGTGGACAATTGCTTGACTGTATGTGCTGCTTCCCCACTTGAAGATGGGATCCTCTTCAGGGGCGAGAATCCCTTACGACAGGACTGGTCAATGACCAAAGCCTGTTATTTGCACAGTAAGGAGAAAAGTCTGGTTCATTCCAGAGGCACAAACACGAAGGCAGGCTCCCCGCCTGTGCTGATGGACTCCGAGCCATGTGAGATGCCATACCCCAGCTTTCTGGATGTATCAAACCTGCCAACAAAGTCAACCAAGTGCCATATTGCAGCTTTAGACATATCCCATTAGGAAGGGTGACTAGGTCAAAAATCAGGGGAACCTGTGCCATTGCAAGTTGTTAGAGGGGAATTAGCTTAAAAAGAAGAGGGTGTTTGAAGCATTTGTGTAAGAAATTAGGATACAAGACGTCTGCAGTCTTTAGGAATTTTTTTTATATAAAAAAACCAAAATAAAACTATTGTGCATATATGATGCTGTGAGTAGATTTCATTGTTTGCTTGTTGAGTCCCCCACCAAGAGACCGAACGGGGGCTTGCTCCTGCAAGTGCAAACAGTACTGCCTGATTGATTTATTAATAGAGCCTTATCAGTCAAAGTATGGCTATAAAAATAGGAGCTGGAGCCGCAGTGACTGCCGCAGAAGATATGTTGATTTAATACCCTGATGTTGACCCAGGGCGGGGAGTGCCACGAGGAGCTCCCCCTCCGTGCGGGTGGTGTTAAACAGATGGGAAACTGGTGGGAGCCTGAGGGAAATGGGAGTTTATTCTGAGGAAACTAAATTAAACAGCCATTCCTTGGGGTGTGTGAGCAGGCGTCCGGCCTGGGTGCCTGCAGGAGGGAGCACGCAGCAGCTCACCCAGACCGCTGACGTTTTACCAGAGATGTGGGGTCCAGCGGGGCCCGGCTGGAAACGCAGCAGAGCCCTGAGCTTTTGGCTGGAAAGGCAGCTGGATAAAACCCAGTGTTGTTGCTTCACAGTGTAGATTTTTGCTTTGTTTTTTGGGGGTTTTTTTCCCCTCAAACTGTTGCCCCAGCCCCATCTGTTTTGCTCTGGAGCTGGGGTTTGGGTTACCCCGGCTGACAGCTGCAGCGTTAAACCCACACATGGCAGCGGGGCTGCAGCCGCCGGCGGGAGAGAGAAGCCGGAGCAATTGCTACTGCCTGCTTTTTTTTTTTCTGTTTCTTTTTTTTCTTTTTTTCTTGTCTCTTTGCCCTGAACAGATCATGCAATACTCAACTGAAGGAAGCTTGCCAGGGGAAAGCAAAAACAAATGGTGTTCATTGTTTTGACTTGCTCTTCTCATTGGAAAAGGGCCATGGGCCCATCCTTCCGGATTTATTTTTCTTTCATTTGTTTTTGCCTCTATAAACAGAAGCTCTTATTTGCTCAGTATAAACAGCTCTGCTTTGAGAAGTTTATGGTCCTCGCTCCTCCTACCAGCAGTACTGAAGAAACGCAGCAGACCACACCAAAAATAGCTCAGAACAGGGATTTTTAGGAGCGCAGCAATTGGCACACTGGCAGCATCGATGCTGATCAGGTTGGGTAAAAAAACACAAATCCCAAATAAATCGAATCTGTGTCCTGTCTTCCCACTGATTCAACTAAATCTGCCCTAGTAGGGGAGGAGGGTGCACACCTCCTGAAAACAAGTGCAAGGGCAGGCTCTGTTTAAACACTGGTGCTGCCTCCGTTTAACACCCATGTGTGGGCTGGGGGCTGTGCTGCCTCCTCCCCGCAGCCCCATGAGCGATAGGAGAGGCTGAGCACTGCAGAGGGGCAGATCTTAGATTGGATATTAGGAAAAATTTCTTTACTGAAAGAGCGGTCAGGCATTGGAACAAGCTGCCCAGGGAAGTGGTGGAGTCACCATCCCTGGAGCGGTTCAAAAAACGTGTAGATGTGGCACTTTGGGACATGGTTTAGCAGGCATGGTGGTGTTGGGTGGGTGGTTGGATTTAATGATCTTAGAGGTCTTTTCTAACCTTAATGATTCTATGAGTCTGTGACTCTATCATCGTCAGAGCTCCTTATTTCTTACACCTTGAAGCCCAGACTAAAGTTTGCAGGCTGAGATGCTGCATATTGAATATCTGGGACTGATGCTGCTGCCTGGGAAGGAGCATCCATGGGGCAGATTTGCTTTTCATGACTGTCCCACTGCCTGGTGCCATGCTGGCAAGATAGATTTCATCACTATCACAAAAGAAAAATAGAAAACAGCCAAAATCATCACAAGCAGACAGAGCAAGTTTTAGCTTGGTTCCTGTGACCGCCTCACACAAGCCGTACTGCCCCAGGCATGGAAAGCGGGAGCAGGAAGGGAAGTGGAGGGAAAGGAAAGGCAGGAACATTTCAAACCAGCTTTGCAGACAAAGCAGCAAACACTGTGAATACAGCTCTGCTGGCCTTAATTTGCAAGGGACCGAGCAGTCTGAAAACAGAACCACTCCCTTGGCTTTCTCCCTTCGCCCTCTGAAAGGAAAGGCACCGGCAGTGCCCCGCTGCCACCCTTTCCCTTGCAGATTACCTTCACACCGTGGCATTTCCCAGCACGCTGGGTTAGTGCCGAGAGACCGGACAATCAAGGCAGCCGTAGGGATCCGAGGTTTGACTCATTGCTAGGGGGTGGTTGGGGTAGGGACAGTGTGGAGAAGAAGAGCAAGGGCCTGGGGATAGGACTGCAAGTGCCCTCCTGCTGCTGCGAGGGGAGACTCAGCTGTGAAGCAAACTGGTCTGCAGAGGAGCCAGGGAGTAACCTGGGGCGCGAGTAGGAGAGGGCAGGGTGCCGCAGGGCAGGCACCCAAGGTGGTGTACAAAAAGAAGGAAATAGGGTTGGTTGCTGTCAGCAAAGAGCACCCTGCTGCCGATGGCGCTGGGCCAGGCAGCGCACAGCAGCTCCCCCAAATTTAGCTTCTCCACAAGGTTGTATCTAAAAAAGAAAACCAGAAGGAAGTGATGCAAAGAGCAAGAAGGCTTTGCTTTACTGTGTAAGCAGATCTGCCTTTACCCTTGCAAGGTTAGTGCCAAGCACAGTCATGGGAATGGTGTATTTCAGTCAGCAGCAGTTTATTTGTGTCTGTAAATACAGGCAGCCTGACCACAGCTAGCATTCCTGAATGAAAACTCCAGCAGAAGGCATCAACAGGTCACATGTGATGGAAAAATGTCAGCGCGTGTCTGGCCAAGCTGGAATCCGGATGCCGTTGCAACATCAGCTCCTCCTGCTTCCCCAGCCACAGCTGGAGGCTGCTGCTGCGTGGCCACTGGCGCTGGGGCTCACCAGCGCGTTCTCTCTGTGCTGCTGGGGTTCCTGGGGGAGAGAGCATCACGTCATGCCTTGGGAAAAGTCAAGGCCAGTGGCAGCACTATTTGCTTCGTTAATTGTGGAGATGCCCCGTAACCCTTTGCTGTAACACAGGCCAGAGTGAGGCGTGCCTGCTTTGCATCCTCCTCGCCCTGGTCAGCAGAGCAAGAAGGTGCTCAACAGCTGAAGGCTGGGCCCAAGCTCTGGAAGATGAATGCCTCATACTCTTCAACCTGTTTAACCTTGCATTTCTACAGCCACGTGCAAAGCGAAGGATCTAGTGTATTGAGGAGAGAGTCACTAAGATTCCCCCAAAGAAATACCGAGGCAAGATAACTGACTACACCTGCAGCCCAGCAGCATCTGCTGACCACTATACTCCAGCATCACCTCTGTATCTGAACACACTTTAAACCGGAACTGACTGTTGTTCCTCTACCTCCTCTTCACTGCCAGCCTGCAAAAAGCCAAAACAATAGAATACAATAGAGACACAGGGTTTGAATTCATCCCATTCCTTTCTCCATGCCCACTAGTTAGTGCTGGTATCCACTGGATGCAGCCCAGCAGAAACTCCTCCATTTGACTGTCACAACCCAGAAGGGTTATCCAGCATGCAGATGGGCAAAGGTTGCAACCGTGGGTTGGCAGGACTCCGTCAAGCACAAGGACAGGGAGGATTAATTTGCTAAATTACTTTATTGTATTTTACTAGAGGTCGTCACTACCAAGTCAAGTACAATTATGCTGAGTATATCTATACTACGAATTACCATCAGAAAGCAAACATGTATTTCAACAGCAGCACAATCAATATTAACAGCAAGTCTATATTTCAATATTACAAGTTATTACAGAATTACCATTAGTAAAGCAGCAAATATACTTATCAGTAAGTACTTGTATGTGTGCCTATCTATCTATCTATCAATCTATCTATCTATCTATCTATCTATGTGTATATATAATGTTACCGGTACCAAGTGCTCATCAAACCCATCCCAGCAGTGAGGCCAACTGGACGAAATCTCACTTGGATGATGATCTGCAACACGGAGCCCGGAGTCAACCAGGCATCCCCGGTGAGGGTCCGCTCTGACGAGGAGATGTCCCGGGGAAAAGGGTTTTGTGCGTGGGCACTTCTCAGAGAAAGATGTTTTCATTTTGGGTAAAAAGTCAGTCCTTTTTATAGCACAAAGACATCAGGGTTGAAGGACACCACCACACATAACAGCCAACAGATGCTGTGAATTTCTGGTTTTCACACGGAACAGCCAATAACTGGTGACATTCTCTAGCCTCCCAGACCCATTTTTGTATTTCCGGACTGTTTTTCTGTTCTGTCAGTTAGAACAGCCAATGGCAGTTACGAACGCTTACTTTCTCAGGATGTTTTCCTCCTTTTCCAGACTTTTTGTTCACCTTTCTGGATGATAAGTTGCTGTTACAGTTCCTTATTTTTGCACATTTCATCGAAGGTATCTCGGGAGGTCTCTGGTATCTTGGCACCCAGCTGCCTTTCAAAGATGCCAGCCGTGCTCCTCAAGGATGCTTCTGGTTTCCCAGGTTGGCAGGCATTTTCTCTGCCAGTATCTGAGGAGACATCTTCTTCCATGCAATATTTTCCCCCTTATAACCAGGTCGCCTTTTGGGCTGCTTCCATCACTCCACCCCTTGGCCCACAACCACGGATGGGTCACTAGGAGTGAGACTACACCCTGGCTGGTGCGTCTCTCTTGCCTCCTAATGTGTGAGGTGGAGGAGACTTGTGGCCATCTCGGGCCCAATGTTCTTCAAACTTCTGAGAGGGTTTGTTGGTTGAGGCACGAATATACAGTACCAGTTTGGATAAAGGTGATACAGACAGTGCTTTGATACGAGATACACTACAGAAAAGCATGAATACTCCAGCTAGGATGAGAGGTAATGCCACCGAGCTGCACCGTGCCCATGCTCCGGGGTCTGGCAACCAAGGTGATGGCCATGGCTGGCCACAGACAGGGGCTGCTCTTGGACTATTTGGTGGATATGTTGCTGAATAACATTCACTTCATACTCGATTTGTTTGGCGTTGCTGGTGTAGAAGCAATGGGTGCTATGCATTAACACACAGACACCCCGTTGGGGGCCTAAAAGACAATCCAAGGCCCAGCGAACGTGGGTGGCCGTGATGGGTGCACCCACTCTGAATGAGCGAGCAGTGCTTTGGTGCAGGCATCGCCGAGGATCAGCCCGGCCTGAAATCAGCCCTGCCATGCAAACCGAGGGAACCATGCCAGGCCACGTCTTCTCAGGAAGAACTAATGGCGTCTTACGAGGACTAACAGCACCGGCCCAAGCTGGGACTAGATGAGACTCAAAGTGCTGCAGCTGCATGGCTGCGCACACACGGAGTGGGGCTGACTGCCAGTCCATTGCCTTACACCGTAGACCCCCGAGCCCCCTGAGCTCTCCTGCATGGCAGCAAGCTGCACAGAGGTGGTCTTCCCTCGGGCAGGGACACATCTCAAGGTTGCTCCTCGAGGCTGAGAGACTCCTTACCCAGCACCTGATGTCTGTAACACGGTAAGTGACATCTTACATTAGGACTAAAGGTACATTATTTATATATCCAGCTCTAGCTTAATTATTAGAAGTGTAGTAAGTATTAGTGTTTGACTGCTGTCTAAATCATTGTCTGAATAATCATCTAATCACCATATAAATTATTGTTAAAATCATCTTTTAAATCATTGTCAGATCATTGTTAAATCACTGTTTAATTAATTATTCCTTAATCAGCATTTGATTACTATTTGATTTTCATTCAATCATCAAATAATTACTATTTGATCATTATTTAAGCATTAATACAACCCTTTTAATTAAACCCATAACAACAACTTCTCTTAATAATTCACCTGTGACAGTAACCAGTTGTGAGAGTGAGTTAATCTCTGTCTGTAGGTTCTTTAGATCATCCATAGTAGCATTCTGGGTAATTTCAAGTTTAGTGGAAATACTAACAACAGCACTTTCTAATTCAGCAACCCCCAAGTTTGGAAACAGCACACGTACAAGGTTAAGAAACTCAGATGGTATCATTACTGTGAGCTTTGACACTCTGCCATGATTACCTACAGGGTAGTGGTTGTGTTGGAAGTTAAATGTCAAATGTTGAGATCGAAACGCTGAAGGAGCAAGACATGCTATGGTACAAGTACCTGTCCGCTGTGGTGGTAGGCTGCTAGAGACATCAGTGCCGCAAAGCCAGAACCATCCAGGTGTTAAAGTGTCAGCCACCAGCTTCACCTGGAGTCATTGCCATGTTTGCAGAATGAACACCATGGATTAGAAAAACAATTTGATTTCTTTAAGCACATTAATTGGAGTGTCCAAAAGGGGTTATGATCTATACAGTCAGATATGTTGCTTGGGCCACCATGTCCCAGTTATCATTAGTACTAAGCCAACCACTACTCTGTAGAAAACAGCATGTAGAATTAAGACCGGTGAGATTATACTATCTTTGACAATTTGTGTTATTAACGATCCATGTAAGATGCCAGAGTCCATTAAAAACCCTTTTGTTCGTAATCGCTGATTCATTATTTGAGGTCCATGAGCTTTCCAGAATCAATACAAGCTTGTGTTCTGTCACATTGACTTTGAAACCATGCTCGAGTGTGACTGTAATACAAAGTGTAATTACAATTGCTTGTCTTCCGCATCCAAATTGAATTTGTGTCCCGGAGCATCATAGTGCACCGTGGGGCCTTATCACATGAATGTGCTTTGAAAGGATGTTGATAATTTGGTGTACTGGGGAGTAAGTATGCCAAATTAGTCTCATACCAAGATTCTTCAGGGACAGGTTCTGCTAACCACCAAAACCTGGCATCTAATGATCGAGGGTGGTGTAAGCAATACCAACCATCCAATTTGTTGTCTGATTGAGAAATTGTATTCATAAAATGAACAATACGATTGCTATTCCATCCTTGAGATGAGGGAACAAGCAATGGTGTAATTACTAGATGTGATCCAATCAATTTGGCAAGGGATGTCAAAACCAACAAGAAGGGCTTCTTCAACTACATCAGCAGCAAAAGGAAGGCTAGGGACAACGTGGGGCCGCTGCTGAATGAGGCGGGTGTCCTGGCGATGGAGGATGCGAAAGCAGAGCTACTGAATGCCTTCTTTGCTTCAGTCTTCAGTGCCAAGGCAGGCCCTCAGGAATCTCAGGCCCCGGAGGTCAGAGAGGAAGCCTATAGACAGGATGACTTTCACTTGGTCGAGGAGGACTGTGTGAGGGATCGCTTAAGTGATCTGGATGTCCACAAATCCATGGGCCCCAATGGAATGCACCCACGAGTGCTGAGGGAGCTGGCGGATGTCATTGCTGAGCCACTCTCCATC
>Ga0065711_1028288_pt1 | contig 42203 bp, 23 predicted proteins | sample Hoacrofraction12_FD_59098 | JGI IMG/M metagenome (GOLD analysis project Ga0065711, IMG submission 59098) | Hoatzin crop microbial communities from Cojedes, Venezuela - Epithelial fraction 12 v2 (version 2) | ecosystem: Host-associated > Birds > Digestive system > Esophagus > Crop | place...
GGGTGGGTAGGGGGGAGCTGCGCCTTGGTTTGGCGTCCGGAAAATTGCAGGGTCCTTCCCTGGGAGGCTGGAGAGCCTTGGTCTGAAAAGGAGCGTTGTCAGCTTGACTTAAAAAAAAAAAAATGTGGAAAAAAGGAAAAAAAATACGTCCTTTATGGAGAAGGGAAATAATCTGTTGTTAATATCGCATCGTGTAGTTACTCCTAAATTTAGCTTGCCTTCATTTTCTGGCCGAATCGCTCCGGTAGTCGATTTGGTGTGCTAGCTCTCCGAAATTAGCTCAGTGCTGCAATATTTGGGTTGCGAATACTGCAGGGGAAGGCTTGCGTGCCGAGATCTTCCTCGGAATGGGTCAAAACGAGAGCTGATGGCCTTGGCAAAGCCCTGGTGATCTGGAGGTGCCTCCTGGCCCCTTGGGAAGCCCTGGGTTTTGGGGTGGTGGGGGTGTTCTTCTCCCCCTCCCCAGTGCTGGTTTGCTGTATTCGCCGGCTCAGAGATGGAGGCCAGAGAGAGGGGAAAAAAAAAAAAAACAAACCTAGGTAGTTGGGATTCTGCAGGGAGATTCCTGCATTGTCTGACGAGCTGCTTCTCCTCTGGGGCTCTCCTGCTTTGGAGTTTTGTCATCTTTAGGCTTAAAATGTGTTTCCTCCTTTCCCGACCTTGTATTTTTTTCCCCCTGCAGAACAAATTTAATCCTTTCTTATTTCTCTGGGAGGCAGCCGGCCTTGCTCGGCTCTGTGGCCTGTGAAGCGTAGCTGAATTTCTTCTGTCCAGGGTAACAGGACTGCAGTGTGCTCTTTGTGTACCTCTAGTCATCAGCTTTTATAACAGACCTCTTGTGAATTAACTCGGTTTAGAGAGGCTTTGTAGGCAGGCGTATGCTGTTCCCAGAGTAATTTCTGGCCTATTTGTTATCTAAAGTACCCTCTGCTTGCAGTGCATCTTCTTCAAGCTTGCATGCCTGGATTGCTCCGTAGTTTGTGGCTGGAGCGCCTACTGAATCTGGGTGGAAAAAGAAATTTGCCTTTTTTTTTCAGTCTGGAGCAGTGGATGCCATCATGGCACGGGGTTGTAATTGTTTTTATGGTTGGTACCAAGGAGATGGAGTAGCGGAGCATCAGAGGAAGCTGTGTGTGGTGGTGACTTGATGGAGGAAGATGAGTGCTGGGTGTGGGCCATGTCACCAAAAGCTGGACACACTTCTGCTTTTCAATGGATGCGTGATTTATTATTTTATTTCTCTTAGGGAAGAGGAGATCTGTGGGCCATTTAAGTTCAGTCTTTCTACTGACGCATTACTGACTCTGTTCTGTTTCCACTCGCTTGTGCATAGCAAATTTTCGCTCCACAGCCTGCGTTCAGGTGCGACTGCTGCACACTTGTGGGGATGGCATAAACCCAGTTCAGCGGGGCGAAAGGGGTCTCTCTGTAGGTACTTGTGAATCTCATTCTCGCCGCCCTTCCTGCTCTTGAAACAAGTTTTTCTTCTGACACTTGAAAATAAAATTTGATTAAGACATATCAACACGTATCACCCCAATGTGGTATCTGCAGCGTGTCTGTTACGGTACAATCATTAGTATGTAATTGGAATGATGATTGCACTCTTCTGTGACCTTCACTGGTCGGATGGACGTCGCACGGTGAGCTCTCGCGGGGTAGGTTGGCTTTTCCATTTGTGGCCTTGAGCACACTTTTGCATGCTTAGGGAGTAGTGCTGTGCTGTCTGAATTCTTGCAGTCCGAGCGGGTGAGTCAATTCGATTTCATTATCATGAGCTAATGGGGTGTTGCAGTGTTTGTCAGCAATCCTGTGAAGATTGGTACCAATATTTTTGTGTTTGTTTGTGCAGGGGAGGGATTCTCGATCCTGGCCTGTGTGTGTGTGTAAATACACCCTCTGAGTTTACCTTATCTTGCTGTGAACCCTTTGATGGCTGAGTTTTATTTCGGGAAATGAGCTCCAAGTGGAAAAGAAGCCTCGTGCTTGTCTGCTGCCGGCACTGTTAGAGCCTGTGGGAGGTTACGCGCGCACCCAAGCTCCCCACGCCGGCGTGGGACGTTGCGGCGAGGCGCAGGTGTGCCGAGCAGGGCAGCCCCAGTGGGATGGCCGCGCTCCAGGCCGCGGATAGCTCCATGTTGAAAACACGGTGCTCGCTAGGTGTAGTCGGGTGGGTTTGTACACTGCTGATGGTGTTTCACACCGAGAAAATAACAGTCTTGCTTCGCTCGAGCACCAGCAGAACCCGGCAGCCCTTTGGAAGCAATCGGGCCTTGTAGTCTGACCAGTGAAGCCACCAACTCGATCTGCAGGAATGCGTGAGCAGATAGCGATATGTTACATTGATTTCCTAAAGCAACTCAGGCTTTTTTCCCTTTCCAGGATGACCACTTGATTACAGAGGGCACAGCCAGCAAATTGTTCTTGTTTGAAATGTTTGGCTACCAGGAAAACACCAGGCAGGTGATTACGTTGCTAAGTCAGTGACTTCTGCTCAAGTGAATACTCCATTTCAAAACCACAGCTCGCGTATGGAGTGTCTGTCGTTGAAGACCAAAACTCACTGATGTCGTACTTGTGAATTGAAAAGTGCAAAGGTAGAATTCAGAGGTGAAAGAATTCCTTTTGTTTGAAAGGTAGCTCTACTGCTACTCTTCAAAATAATAGCAGAAGATCATCTAAGATGTTCTTTCCAATGAAATCCTGTCAATTTTTGGGATTACCGGTGGCTTCATTTTAGGAAGATACGTTCATCTCCGTTGTTCCGCCCTCTAAATTCATTTTTCTTGGACATCCTAACACAAGAAACTGTGTTAGAGTTCTGAGGCCTAAAAAATACTAGCATGTGTAGTCAGGAGAGCACCTGGGTTTTATTTTACCCACAGTTTGCTTGTGTCTGGAGTACAAATGGAAAAATGTTCCCCCCAAGGAGCCCCGCAGACATTTCAGACCAAAATTGCCTTTTTCCCGTCCCCCAGCTCATGATTTTTTACACAAATGGTATATAAATGTGAGTCTTGTTTTACTAAACGTGTCTTAATCTTACAATACTTTCTTAGTAATGATTGTGATTTTACACTGTGGATTATGACTTCAGCTGTGCGAGTTAGCATTTGGATGAGATTTATGGGAAAAAATGAACTTAAAAATCTTTTTTTGTCTGTTTTTTTTGGTTTGTTTTGTTTTTTTCAAACTATGGTAGCATTTAGAAGAGCTTCTTGCCATGGATCAGATTCCAAAACCTTTGTAACTTTTTATCTGGTATTACCCTTTTAACAAGAAAAGGTAAAATTGTCCGCTTTGCTTGCAGTCAAGTTAACTCAATAAAAAATACTGTAAGGGACAGCCATCTTAAAATGAAGGTGTCAGGTTTTGGAAGTTGAAACACACAGATGAAGTGACCTTTTTCTAGACAGATAAAAATAAAATCTGGCATCCTTCTTCACCCCCTCTGAGGTGAGATGAACCAGTTGTGGGTTTTGAAGCGGCCGGCGATGGAGACTGGGGTCTGTCCATCCCTCACCGATGTCAAGGAGCAGGGTTAATCGCAGGCACGCGACCGTGCCCCTGCTCTGCGAGGGACTCCGGGTTACTGCAGTCTGTTGAGGTGATGTAGGAGAAAAATCTGCTTTCTGGAGAGCGGCTGGGGACGTGGCAGCGGCGCGGTCCGCTGTTGGGGTAGCTGCCTGTCCCTGGCGCGTGCGTGCCGGAGGCCTGTCCCTGAGGCAGCTGGGCTGAGCGGGGCCGCAGCATCTCGATGGAAGGCGATGCCCATGCTTCCATTGGTGAGGTACTTAAATCTACTTGGTTCTGGGAAGGGGGAAACAAATCTGCTTTCTTTTTTTCCCTCCTCTGATTCGTCAAGTTACATTGCCCGTCGAGGCCGAAGCGCTGATGGTCTCCTGGCTAAGGCGGGATGTCAGAATAGAGGTACGTGGAATACAGCAGGCAGCGATGCTGCCGGCTGCTCCGGGCGACACGTCTCACCTTCCCGCCTCGCACGGAGATCTCCTGGAAGATCCACACATGCGGCTGGGTGTTACGACAGCCAAAATGCTCTGCGTGCGGCCAGCCGGAGCCTGCTGACTTGGTGAAAACCTTCCGCAGTCATTCCCTGCTCTCCCCCCCCTTTTTTTTTTCCCCCTTCCTTTTAGCTGCAAGAAGGCTGCTGCTCTATCTGTGGAGAGCTTTAGTCTGAACACTCGCATAGATTTATATATTAGGGTTTCAAAATTGTTCTTAATTGGTGCAGATATTGAGTCTGCCAGATGTTGGTCGTCTTTTCCAGCAGAGACTTAACTGTTACTAAGGGTTGAACTGGAAATAATTGTTTTACCTCAGGATGGTATTTCATTTGGAAGATTAATAAAGTCCACTTGAGAAAGAGATTATCTTAAATTTGCTGCAGCTGGAAAGGACAAAGATTATCATTGTCAAAGGCAATGCGCGTCAAAACTAACTGGATCTTGTTTTTTTAAAGAAGGGAACTTCATAAAAATGTGCTTTAAGATAAGCCCTGGGGGAATGTCTGAAAACTTTTAAAGCTAAAATATTAGTGGTAACAAGATGCAAATGTTACGCATAGACCCAATAAAAAACAAATAATTTTTTTATCCCTGTGGAAGAATCTGACCAGCGTGCTAGACTGCTGTCCGGGTTTCAATTGGTTACAGAGCTGGTAATAATGCAGTCTCTGTGTAAGGCCATATATATATATATATATATATATGTGAAGTCTGGTGTTAAATGCTCACTTTGGTGAAACCTGAGACTCAGTCTTGAGAAGACTTTTTTACTTGTGCTGCGAGGACGTAGGTTTGCTTTGTGAAGAACAGATAAAATCGTCTGATGTGGAAAAACTTGGCCATGTAACAAAAATATGCATCCCTTCTAATTGTCGGTTGGAAAGCTGAAGCGCTCGGAGCTGTGCGAGCGAAGCATTGTGAGAACAGTGCTTGTTTGGGTGTCAGACATTTTCCTTTAAATGTTGCCATCTTTGCTTCTACAATGCTTCTGCAAAGGCGTGCTTTTACAATACATGTGAATATCTGCAGCACTCTAACAAACCTCAGATTTATTTATTTTTTGCTGTGGTATAGCTAGAGACTGGGACTTGTGGGTTGGAGTAATGTGGGAGAAGGGTTGGAAGGAGAGGAGGACGTTTCCCTTTGATCCTGCTTTCTAACAGGGCTCCGCAGTAGGGTTGGGGCTGCACTTTGTTAAATATTTAAATAGATAAATCTGCGTGTGCGCTTTGCTGAAACTGGCTGGTGATGGGAGCAACCAGGGAGGGCCAAGATATGTTATGATTGATTTGAAATAGCTGTCTTAGCTGTGCAAGTTAGCTATTTATTCTGAACTTTATCTTTGGCTAACTATTAACTCCGAATTCTAATTAAAATAATGAATTCACAGATGAACTAGATTGGATGTGGTGGAGAGAAAAATCACCGCCTCGCGTTGTGGTTAGAGTTTCGGAGAAGCCTGGGCCCGGATCTCTGCTGTGCTCTTCAAAGAACAGCTTCCTGCTTGCCAGAGCCACAGGACTTGCTGCGTATATTTTGAATTTACCTTTTGATTCCTCCTGTGACTCATGGTGGGAAGCTTCGGACTTTCTGAAGGCAAAAAACCAGACTTTCAAAGCACAGCTTAAGTGTTGAGTAGGTCTGGGAGCAAAATCCCCCCCAAATACCTTGATCTTCAACCCAAATAATCTCTGAGGACCCTTGCAATTTAGGGCTGAGGTGAAAACAAGCACAGAAACAAGTTATTTCTAGCTCCTCGTTGTCTGTAATCGCAGGCTTTCGTTGCAGTAATGCCGCTGGAGCGCTGGGCTTGGAGCTGAAGTAAGCGCTGAACCCACGTACGGCTCTGGCTGCTTTTTTGTGGTGAGGTTTTGCGGTGATGCTCTGCCAGGTGTTTGGTTGGCTTCCTGCATTTATTTTTATTTTTAGTTTGCTAGAAATATTCACAGGATGTTGTTCTTTACCATTTAAGTCTCCATCTTAATGTTGAAGACCAGCGTTTGTGTTTGTACGAGAAGGGAAGAGATTTCTTCCCGCGTGGTCTTCAAAAACAGTTAAAAACTTAACAACATCTAGCTGTACGCCGTTTGGTCTAAGTGAAGCTCTCCTGCAGCCTTGTGACGTCTCCAAACCAAAAGATTATCTTGTTCCCAGAACACTGAACTGATAAGGAATAAATGGGACAAGGCTGCTTGTGCTTAGTAATCAAAGCACGGGGAAACGGTGTAGTGCGCGGCTGTGACTTTAAACCCATTTGCAGACTCCGCTCTGCTCTACCCCGCCATACGCCTGGCTGCTGTAGGGTATTTTCTCTGTTTTGTGCTCTCTGGTTTCATCTTGGGTGAGTGCTCTCTGGCTGCGTTCACATGCTGGTGTTATCCTAGTCATGTTTTTCTCCAGTTCCTATGCACGTACCTCCCACCCTGGCATCTGAAGCGGAGGAGCTTGCCTCCACTTCACTCTGTGTTTAGAATAGGGGGCAAAAAGATCATTGTAGCATGGCGTTAGCTTGGACACACGGGTACATTATTGAATTTTGAATATATTGTTCAGATGCCTTGGTTTGGGGTTAGGGGTGAATGACCCGGGCGTGCCCGTGCCTGCTGATTCAGGAGGAGTCATGTAGGGGGGTGGGATTTGTCTTTGATGCCGAAGAAAGAAGTAATGTGTGTGGTGTTTCGTAACGCCTGGCTGTCGCCTAGTCTAGAAACAGCTCTCAGCAGAGCTTTCTGCTTCGAAGCAGGCTTGCAGAGGGCGCGGGCGAGGTGACAGTGCTGGTGTGTTACCTGGGCTGCGCGGGGCGTGCTGGGTGTTTGTGGGAATGGCAGAACCATGTGGTGGCTTTTTCTAGTACCAGTGGTAACTGGGAGGCAGCTACTTTTCCCATGGTTGGATTAACAAGGTGTTTAGTTTCAAAGGCCTTTTAAAAATGAAATTATTAGCGTTTGTTTAAAAAACTTCAAACGTGTGGGAATCTTTCTCTTTGGCTTTATTTGCAGTGAGCGATGTTGATCCGTGCACAAAAATGACATCAACTCTGCCTCTGGAGCTACTTCAATAACGAGAGCATCAAGAGAGCTGGGAGAGAATGCTGCTCTGTGCCCATTAATGATGCGTCCTGCTCGTTAATGACCCTAACATGGACTAGTTGCATTGTTACTGTGTGAAAGTGAATCACAGATGATGCATTTGTTCAGCCTTTTGTTCAAGCATTTCCACACTTGAACTCATCTACATGTGACTTGATGGTTACTGGACTCAATTTGGAAGAGCTCTGCTGGGCTTGATGTATCCCGCTTCCCCAGCGGATTGTTAATTTGAATCCCCTTCCAACTAGATTTTGGGACTGAACCTAGTCACGTCTGCCTTCTGTGTCATGGCTTCAAAAATAAGCCCACTGCTGTGTTTTGGAGCTTGTTCTCGCTGAAGAAATGTTCAGTTCTCCCTTTTTTGGCTTTTTGTGTCTGGAAACCACCAATGTGTGTTGCTTTAGAGAAGGATTTGAGCTGCGTGTGATCAAATAGATGGCTTGCATTGCTACTGTTTGTAACGGGGCTCTGAGTTTAATCTTCGATCTGATGCTAGTTTCAGTGGGTTTAGTCTGACTTTGCCCTGAAATAGAATCGAAAGCAAAACTTGGCATTAGAGCCTGAACCTCAATCCCATGTCACTTCACAAATCTCTTGGCGCTATGGACAAGCCAAATGTTTTGATTTCTCAATCTTAAATGGTTTCACAAACCTGAATAGAAATTACAATGCCTTTGTGCGCAGGTAGGCTTCAGATCGAGTTCTGTATTGTGGGGTTATCGGTACAGAGGTGTGCAAACCCCGGGTTGTTTGCTTTGAGGTGTAGGTGGGAGGTTGTGTGTGTAAACAGAGATCAACGGTGGTTGACAGTTCACAAACCCTGTACTAAAGAAGAATGCCAGGGAAGGATTAACTTAGTCCCCTTCATGTGGGCAAGAAAACTTATTAATTGACAGTGGTTCATGAACACAGAGAACCTGAAGGAAGTGTTGATGTATAAAAGGAGTGGATCCCCCTTTACCCTTAAATACAGTAGAAGTGTTTATTCCATGCGGTGACTCATGCTGGAATTAGAGATCAAAGGGATGCTGGCCCAGTATTTATTCCAAATCCATGGTTTCAATGGAAAATGCATTTCGGTCTGTGGGTTCTTCCAGGTAAAAGTTGTCTGCATGTCTATGAGGGGAGAAAATAGAACTATGTCACTTTGTTTTTTTAAAATTCAGCTTTCTCTAATACAGATAAATAAATATGAGGTACAAATACAGATACAAATAAATATGAGGTATTGGTGTGATTTTACATAGGTCTGTAGAATGGCACGAGTGTATTAATGTTGAATCGTAATGGGAATATTTTAAGGGTTCAGAAAGCTGTTATTACTAAAACTGCTACGAAAGAATTCCCCCCCTTGCAGGTATGAAAGAAAAATCTTTATTTCCCCCTCTAACTTCTTTTCCAGTAAGGCACTGACCGCGCGATGAAGCATTGTGCAGTCTGGATTCTGTTTCTAACTCTTCTGCTGATTTGTTTTTCCCCCAAATGACTATACCAGCATCACCTCGCCTTTGACTGTTTCTGTCATCCGTGCAGTTTTGAAACCCCCCCCTTTTTTTTTTTTTGTTTGCTTCAAGAAAGGGAGAAAAAGGGAGTGCAAAGCACTTAGGAACTCCTTAATGCCCTGGAAAATGTTTTTCCACTAATCTGTATTCTTAACCAGAGCGTAGAACTGCCGGTTGTCAGTGGGAGACCAGCTTTTCTTGTTAAAAGGGACAAAGTGACCCTGGGAATGAAGTCCCACTTGCAGAGATGCTGTACAGAATTTTATCCTTTCAAGAATGGCTATGGGACGTAAGTAAGCTCATATTGTGATAACTGTCCCTGAAGGACAGCAAGCTCCCGGTGGGAGCTTGTGATGGATCTGCAAATAAACCCATTTTCCTTCGTAGCTCCTCTTCCCCTGTTGGGCATTACATCCTTCTGTCCATTTATATGCGATGCAGACTCTTCCCTGTGAAGTTTCAATGGCTGGAAGGAATTTACTGCCTTCTCTACCTACTATTTGATGTAGGAGATTGTAGGAAGAGCTTTGCAGTCGCCATGTCGAGGCAGGCCGTGTTGCTGTGGGTGCTGCGAAGGAGGTGTTGATGCGCTGAACCAGTGTCATTTTGTTCCAGCCCTGAGAGAGCTGTCATCCTATTTTCAAATGTACAGCTTTTTTCCTTCTCTGACGTTCAGTGAAGCATTAATTACTGTTTGATCTTTCTCCTATGAAATTTGCAATGAGATACAGCACTAGGCCTACGAGCAGGGATTTATTCCCCGTGGTGAGCTAGCATGGTTCTCTTGTCGAGTGGGCTTTGATTTAGGTGGGGTTTGGGTCCATGACTCAGCCGAATTCTCCTGTAAATTGTAGGGCAGTCGAAAGGCTGGGGAATGAGGTCAGCGCCTCAGTCACTCGCTTCCTTTCCACTGGCCTTTTGCAGTAAAACCACCTTTGTGCTGGAACTCTGCTGCTGTCCATCGCTTCCCTCCGTAAACAGCACAGGGTTGCCACTGCCCGTAGTTTATCCCCCCTCCACGAGTAACAATTTGCAGTGTTTCAGACTGCCTTAAAATTGGATTTCGTTTGGGAAAACTGAGCGGCAGCTTGCTCTGCAGCGGTAGGCACACGGAGCCTGCTGCCTTGCAGAGGCTAGGTGAGGCTGCGGGGAGTCTGCGACTAATCTCTGCGAGGGTATGCCAGCGCGGGCCACGGTTCGTCGAGGGCTGTTTCCCCATTGTGTGCCTGTGAATTCAAGTACTAAACAGTTACGTTCTTGGGAATTTATGCAACCGAGACAGAAAAAACAACTATTATGTTTGTGTGAATTGAAGACTGATCTGCCTTTGTACAAATATTTAAAAATGCCTAATCTTGACTTGTATATCCTCCTAGCTGTCATCTTTATTAATTTGCCTCCATCTAAATGGCATAGTACCGTGGTTTAATGGTAATTCTGTAAAGGCTAGTCACCATAATTAACTAGGAATCCTAAACTATATTAATCTGCCCATTGTACGAGAAGTGATTAAAGCAGCTTAAACGGAGTGAGCGTTCTTGCATCCCTTGAAGGACGGTGTGAGGAGTGCTGTGTATTTCCTCAAGTGTCACGGGAGCCTTTGAAGAGCAGTTTATTTCTTACCCTCTGTTATATTTGTGTTCTTAGAATCCTGATACTGCACATAAAAGCTACGCTTAAATATATTGACCTTTACAAAGGTAATAAAACTCTTAAAATGTAGATAAGATAATGGACATACAGGAGCGTTCTTTGGAGGCTTTGCTACGTACTAGGTATGTGTCCCACCTGCCTTCCTGACTCCTGAAAGCAGATAAGCATGATCTCGTTTCAATAAACGGTTTCCTTGGTCATTAATAGGTTTCATGAAAGTATTTAGTATTGGGGCAGAGATTAAGATGACTTCTAGCTCCGAGTTTTGAGGCTGGTTTTTGAAGAATGTGGAGGAAGAGGAAGGGCAGATAGAGATGAACCTAAAGACAAGGTAAGGAGAGCAGTGAGCGCCTCAGCTGCAGCTTGGTTGTTCTTGGCGTCTTAGGCTGAAGAACTGCAGAAGCGAATGAAAACAATCCGGTGATACATTCCAGCAGGATCTCTGGTTCCTTTCCACAGCATCCCAATCTGTTATCACTTGGTCTTACCAGAGCTTTTCAGAATTGGTTTGAGGTGATAACAGCAGGGTGGTTACCACATGGCTAGCGAAGGGAGTGGCGATATGTAGAAAGCATTTACCCATGAAATCAGCAAGTCAGATGAAGACGTTTTATGAGAGAGGATGTTAAAACACCAGTGTTGTGTACTTAGTACAGGTTACATCCTAGCAGCTAAGCTTAGCTGGTTGTACGTGTAGTTCAGTATTTCTTTACAGGAATGGATCAGTTCTTCCCCGGAATGGATGATTTTCCTGAACACTGAAATGAAGGAAGGTGGGAACATCTGTTGAAAAGGAGATGGGGTTTATGTGTTAGGAGATTGCAGTAGGTGTTGAAAATGGTGCTGTCTCTGAGCATTTTGTGCCGTGCCAGTGATGTGTTTCTTTTAAGGTCACCAGCTAGCACAAATGCAACATGTGCTATTTACTCTGGTGTGTTCCTGAAAGCGGTCCTTCAGAAAGGCTATCAGTTGAACTGGGATATTTTTCAGCTGTGGAAGTCAGGCAGACATCCTTCGTTTGCTCTCCAGGGTGATACTGAGCTTCATGCTGGCTTAACTGTGCAAACATCTCTTTCCAAGAGATCCAGCTGGGAATCCATTCCGTGGAACTCAACGTGAAGCTCACAGACTCACCGTGAGTGGAAGTGCTCCAGTGCCAGAACCCCCCGCTCCGTCTCGAGAGCAGGAGACCCACAGTGCCACAGCAACGCTCGAAATGTCTGCGTCCTCCTGTTCCTAGCAGATTGCCGTGAAGTCCTAAGGCAGTTTGGAAAAGAAATAATCTGCACCCTACATGGGAAAAATTTCCTGTAGTTAAAAGCCTGCTCGATTATTTCGCTTGGAGCTGTGATGTAAGAATCTTCCATGTAGTCATGTGCATCAGCTGAGATAATGCACTATTTTAACTTGGCAGCCTCCAAGAGGACATTCATGAAAGCTTTCATGAGGTGTTTATAGAAAATGGAAAGGAAATTCATGCCACAGAAGTTTGCCTGTACTTTCCGACAGCTTAGCGTTAGATCTTATTATGGCTTTAAATCTCTGCTGTAACTACTTGTCTCCTCAGCTGCCAGACTTTTGGCAAGGTGGCTGTATTTTGCTAAGAGTCCTTAGCAGCAGTAGGAGGCAAGAAATTACAACTGAAATGTCCCGAGACCATAAAAATACAAATGTATTTTTAAAACAGTGATGGTGTATATTTGAGCACACTTCTGCGACATCTTTTTAAAGTTTTTGAAAGGCTAGAGCTATAGAGAATTATACTCCTTTGGTACAGTAAGTGTGCTTGACTAGAAGTAGATTTCAAATCTGTTTTAGTGTATGTTTTCTTATGCTTTTTCCTCCCACCCAGAAGCCCTCCTCCATACTAATATTTCTATGAGCTCTTGAAGTGTCTTCTGCCTTCTGGGGATAAAAAATGGGAAAGAACAGAGAATTAGGGGTAAAAAAAGGAAAGGGGAGAAAAGGGGGAATACAGTTATCTGTGGAAAAATGTGGATTCTTGTTGTACTTCTAAAGGTGAGAGGGACAACCTAGAAAATCAACTCAAGTCTCGTGTGCTTGATTTTATGTGGAAGCAATGAAGCTCTTGGGGTGCTTGGCTTCAGAAACAAGTCATGGCCAAGTCTGACGCAGTCATGTGTGCTGGCAATACTTTTTACTGATCTGTTGGATTAATTAATAGGTATTTTTATATTACTGCTCTAAAATTAATGTGCTGAAGTTGAGGTAAAGGGCTAAGAGTTGGAATTAGCGTGCTACAGAGAAGAGAAACAGGGCGGGACCCCCTGCTTTAGAAACCACCATGTATCAAGGTCAGATCATGAGTTAAATATTTAGGGTGCAGGACAGGAGTTGGGAGTCATACTTGGTGGCAGGCTGCAGAAAGCTTTTATTTATTATAAATATTTGCTGAACGCTACCTAGCGTGCAGTCTACAATGGCGTGGAGTTTTTTTCCTGAAGTACTTGTGTTAGTAGTCTTGCATCTTGGCAAAGTGGTACAACTGTATTGAAGGCCTGGAATAAGATTGGTTGTTTTAAATTTTATTTTATTTTTTTTCTTTTAAGCCAGTGAAGCTTCAGATTCTGGGACAGGCATGCTGGTGCCATCTTCCGCTGTTTAAATGTATTTGATTAAATTAAGAGCGTTAAGCAATTTTTAAGTCTCCCTAAACAATGGATGGATTTTTCCGTGATTATTCCGTGAGTCAGTTATAATAATCCCTTTGCATTGTGCAGTTTTGTTGCTGAAACTGCGCGCAGAAGTGTTGTTGGTAACTCACTTATAAACAACCCAGCTCCCAGTCTGCAGCAGAAATTTTTCTCGCTCCGTTCTGCTCCCCCCGTAGCAGAACGTGTGGATGTTGCTGTGCTGGTGTGGATGTTGGCGATGAGCTGGCCGCGGGCATCGCGTGGCTGCCCCGGCCCGGCGGGAGGACGGCACGCGGTGTCCCGCAGCCCGGGCTCCTCGCGCAGCCTCCCCTTGCTCTGCGCAGGCTCTCTGCAAGCCGCTGCTGACCTTTGCAGGGCAGCGCGCTGCGACTCTACAAGTTTCTCGCATTAGCACTTGCACCAGGCTATTTCTGTACGTCGGCCGAAAGAATTCAAGGTGATGGATAGTCTAGGCAAGAGCAGCAACGAGATTGAAAAGCACTCCATGGGCTACTGTTTCCTGCCCTGCTATTGCAGGGTTAGCAAAAAAACTGCTTCGAGATGTCCAACTCCTGCTTCTCATTTGTTCAGAGATGCTTGTACGTGTCTGCCAGCCCCACGTAATGAAATGTAACCCACCCTGCAGTGCCAGAGGTGGGTAGATAAACATAAAGCAGCTCCTCAGAAGGAGTAGGGAATCATGGGCAGCATTTTGACTTTTGCAGGAAGTAAAAAAAATTACAAAAGTCAGTACTTTGCTGCAGGCTCATAGTCTCTGTGCTGCTTTTTGTCCCTCTCTTTAAGTTTTGTAGCATCTGTCACTGTATTTCAGTAATACTTTCTTCAAAGAGGATGGTCATTAGTCGGGAGTTTACTTGGGTGAATTTTACAGCAATTTTCTTTGTATGGTGCCAAAGCATTAGGGCAACACACCTGAATGTTTGACGTGCTGAATGCCATAAAATTGCAGTGTGTTGATGGGCAGTTGTAAAATAACTGTATATATGCGATTGGCTGTCTTTAGTGTGTGAGGTTTGTAGTACGAATGTTTGCTAGAGATTTCCTTACATGGGAATTCAGTATTTGATAATTAACTTGTAGCTAGCAGCGATGTACAGTAATGTAATCCTGTGCTTTTCAGATTACCTGTTTCAAAATGAGTCAGAGTAATTACTTTATCTGCAGTTACAACAACAATTTTACAGGAATGTAGTGTTCTTTGCCGTGGCTGTTTCATAAGCTGCGCTCGCGGTTGTCTTCTGCGGGCCTGGAGTACACAGAACTCCTCTGTTTACCTCCGTGGCAAGTGAGAGAAGGGTTTGCCGTGCTCGTGTATAGAAACGAGCACGGTGCTGCTGTTTTCTGCAAAACGGTTTGAGCAGACAGAGCTGATGTGAGCATGGACTCGGGTGTGAGCTGAAAATGAGAGTTATAGTACGACAGCTTTTGAGACCGCTGGTCTGATCTCTGTAGGAACGGGGTTTCTTCCCGATTGTATTAGTTGCTCAAGTTTTACTTCTCCTCTTTGTTTGTAATGGTGCTGGTCGGTGGGTTGTGGCCACGGTCAATGCCCGTCGGCGCCACGAGCCCTGCCAGAGGTAAATGGGAATAGCAGCATGGGAAACAACCTTGGAAATACAGCGCTGTCCTCCAGTACAGTGAAATCAGGATGTGTCCACCTTCTTAAATTTCCTTTTTATTGTTAATAGAAATACATACAGAGAGAGAAAGGAAAAAGAATAAGCGGATATACCTATAAAATGGGGGAAATGCCTTGGACTTAATTGATACAAGAGGAAGAGAAGCAAGAATGTGAGTGGTGTCCCAGGAAGGCTGATGTGGTAGCTACCTGGGCTACAATAAAATGTTTATGAAGATGACTTAGTTCTGCACAGCCGAGGTAGAAAGAAACCCAAAAAGCACGGCTCCGATTCTCATCTTGCCAGAAGTGTCATGGTATATTGATCTGTGACAAATGGGTGTTTGGGTATAAATCTTATCAGATGTTTCGCAGTTAGGCCTAATCACATTTACTATGCCATGTGTGGGCTGTATCGTGTTGCTGGAAGCTGAGCTGACTTGTCAAGCAAACTGCCTGTCTGATGCTTCATTTCAGAACAAAGTGTGGCTGCAGCAGTCTTGGAGGCCCAGAGACGTGGTGCTGGAAGGTCCCGCTCCCCAGCAGCTGCCTGCAGAAACTGGGTATCCTGCTGGCCTAGGGAATAGTACTGCCTGTCTTAATATCAGAGAGCAGCTTGCTAGAAGGTGATAACCTATCTAATTTAATTGTTGTGCAGCTCACATGTCTGTGATGTGTTTCTGGTAGCTGTAAGGCTCTCTCAGTACAACTGCGGGCTGGTCTCAGTCGTTGGAAGCTTGAAGCTCACCGTAACGTTGCCCTTTTGCAGCGGGAACTCCCTAGAGGTAGGCTTCTGAGAGGTTCTGCTTCTCCGTGTTGCGTATTTCCTACCCCCCACACTTCTTAAGTCTTTGCCTAGTCTTGAGCTATTGGCATTTTTCTAATTGTAGACTGTTTTGTCCTTACCTTGTCTCTTGGCTGCTTTTCCTTCATATATAAATATATATAACTTATAAAATCCTTAACCACCCCCCCCAAAACAAGCACACAGGCCAGCCTTGTAGGCCTTGTGTTTGCCTGAGCTGCTTTTTCTCACAAGGCTCTTTTGTTAGGAGCACTTTGGGGCTGGCCTCAGACACTGCTAAGCTTGCTGGAAAATGGAAGGCAGGCAGGCCTTGCTTTCTCGGGTTACCGAACAAATCCCTCTCCCTTTCCCTGGGGTCCGCTGTACGTAGCGAAAAAACTGCATTTCAGCTGTCAAAAGCTGCAGCAGAGCCACACTGCAGAATTATTTGTTCATGCTTAAGAGACGTATATTTGTTCAGGGGTTGTAAACACTGCCACGAAGATTTTGACAGGAGTGACAAATGAATTGAAGTTGCTGGTGCTGAGGGGAATACAACTGGCCTTAATTCTGCCGGCGACGCTTTGCCGCAGCCTGTCAGCGCCCGCCGCTCCGGGCTGAGAGGTGAATGCGGCTCGAGCTGTTATTTCTTGTGCTTGTGGTTGCTGGGACAGGTTGGGCACAGATTTGTAAATCTGTCTTGACACGCTGGCAGGCGTAAGAGGAGGATACAGAAAGTGGTGTTGAGTTTACCTTATGGATTAGTTATCGTATCATGAATTACATCATAAACTTGCTCTGAGAGCTCGCAATCTCATGGTATCTTATCAGTCGCAACGGTTTATGACTAACCAGAAATCATTTCTCTGTGGGAAATGGTTGTGTTCCTGTGTTCAACATCAGGGTGTAAGGTGTGGAGAGCACTAGTGATAAAATGTGGTGGTTTTTGTTTTTGTTTTTTTTTTAATTATACTCTTGTTCTAGAGTATGGATACCTTATTAATAAAGATTGAATAGAGAGAGGCCTTTTGGAGTTTTTACCTTTAAACTCTATAAGCTCTGTTCCTCCGAAGCAGTTACGGTTTCCATATGCCTGAGGCAGACGGGAGTAGCAGAAGAGGTATGCAGAGGTGTAAAGATGCTGTGAGCTTGCATGAAACAGTAAAAAGAATCACCTTCCCTCGTCAGGTTCATTGCAAGAGGGTGTACCCCTGGCCGTCGCTGGCAGGAGTTGCGGTTCCAAACCCTTCTCGCAGGTTTAACCGTATTTAAAAGCATTTGCTGCTGCAGAATGGGCAGGCCAGTGATACACACGGTTGGGTTATGCCATCATGGGCCTGATCTTTCTCTTCAGGAGATTATGAAACAGGTTTAGAGAAGCAAAGAGTGAGCAGTACGTGGGGAAAGAAGCAGCTGTACAAAACCTTTCTTTCCGATGAAAGTTACTTACCTCCTTGCTGAAGTTCTGGACTCGCTCCTGCAGAACGGACAGAAACCAGGATGCTGCTGAGGTTATAATCCCTAGAGAAAATACAAGGCTTCTTTGCATGGCACTTGTTCGGTTCAGAGCTCCAGCACCTCCGTGCTCTGAGCGCGAGCTGAATTGCAGTTCCTCGGTCCAGAGCAGTTAGTCAGGGAGCTTGGCCTTGCTTAAAGCGAAAGCTGGGCAGCAGTGAGCTTGATGGCTCCATCTGTTTTACGCTGTTTCTCGGTCTACCTACAGTGAAAAAAAATCATTATTTCTTTTCAGGCAGCAGTATTTCAAGTGAATTTGCTACTGTGTGATGTGGAAATAGACTACTAATGTTAATAGCCTTGGATGCACTGGTAAATGGAAGACTTTCAAGGAATTTTTTTTTTTTTTTTTATTCTTCACTTGTTTAGCTATGAGGTTGAAAACAACTGAAGTTCATAACTGATACGCCTGCATCATGCAGACTCCTTTGCAAAGACAGGAGATCTCTTATGTGCTTTCTCTGTCGGGAAGGTGTATAAAATACACAAAACCACCCAACAGCAGCCTCACCCGCTGTTAGCCTGCTTTGAGCAAGTATCTTGTGTCTTTGTTAATGGACTGCTGTGTTTGGGGCTGGGTGCAAATACAAAAGGAGAGGTCCAAACCTTATGCAAGTATCCAAAGACATGTCAGATTTAAAAATGGCCTTTATTTAGTGCAGTGTTGTTTGCAAGAATAAGTCATGCAGGAGCGTATGACTTGTAGCCGTGTAGCTTAAAATGTGTTTAATGTTTCTGTGAATGTTGCACAATTGTGTGTGGATTCTCCTAATGAATTAAAAGCACGGTAATTTTCTCTAGAAAGGAATGCAGGCATGGCGGTTGCTTCTACTTGAAGTTGTTGAACTCTTGTGACGTTATGCCTGGCTTTTGTTTAAACACCGTGTGTGGTCAGGAACAAAACACAAATGAACTTGCAGATGATTTTTATTGTGGTTCCACTAACAGGCTGGAGCATCTTTCCAGGTGAATGTAGTTGGCAGGCATAATTATGCAATATTTTTCTGTATAGTAAGTCCTTTTAGTAATTCTCTTCACAAGCAGTTGCTGTTGTTCGAAGGTCTGTATGCTGTTTCAAGTATAGCTCAAGTCTAGAACAGGACTTTTAATATTAACCTCTCCTTCATAAAGAAACACCCAAGTATTAATAGTGCAAAGGGTACGAGTTCTGCTATGCAGTGATTTTTAGCTGTATCATCTAGCCCATTGCTAGAGGTTCCAGGATACCAACTCCTCCATTGCTCCGATGTTTGGGAAATTTGATGCTGCAGTGACTGACTGCTAGCAAAGAGGTTCTGGGGAGGGGATGTTGCTTGCAACAGGCAAGAAACAGGCCTTCATTCGAGAGTGCCCCTGCTGTTGTGTTACAGCCAGGCTTTAATGGAATCAGGCATTCACATTAAATTAATACGTTTTACATGAAGCCCATCAACTAACATTTAATTTGCTTCAATAAGAAGTCAGGACATGTGGGATCAAAATGGTGTGTGCTTGGGATAATCTGGAAGAATCCCTATATTACAGCATCTTAAAAATGCTCACTTAAACAAGAGGTAGCGTTTGTGAGTAAGCTAATTGCTTAATGCAGCTAATACAGTTAGCTTACAGCTAATACAGGGCTAAACTAAGACTGGGTGGGAAAATGATCTCTTAAGCAAGGGTTCTCAAAGCAGAGAGAACAGTGCATTGTTTCTTTTTTTTTTTCCTCTCTTAACAATATGAAGAAGGCTTCATAGAGGTTTTTCAAATTAAGTCCATCTTGCGTGGCCAAGTTCTTTCAAGCTGCATGAAAACATGCGGGTGGCTGTTTGTATTTGCAATCCCAAACTGCCTTCTAGAATCAGGAATGATTTAGTGAGCTTGCAGATGGAGGTGCTTCTCTCGGGTAAGAAACACCATTTGATATCTGGCAAATGGTTAAATAGAGACGGACGCTGCAGCAGAATTTTAGTATCATAAAGGTTTCTTTACATCTGTCCACAAAGTCTTGAACACGATGCTCTCTTACGCCAAACGACCACAGCGTGTTTCTCATGAACAGCGTGCCCTGCCCAAACTTCTGTTTCGGCCGATTACAGGATCAGGCCGTGGGGAATGGAAGTTGGTACATCTGATGGGCTGTTAAGTCAGTTCGAATGAAATCAGTGTATAATAACCAGAGTTATAAACTGTAATGTTGATAGTTATTTTCTAGGTGTTGGAGAGGGGATTAGTGGGCATGTTACTACAGACCCGGGGTGAGAGGCGGCGTGTAACGACCGTGAGTAATGCGGGATGGTTACATGGGTTAGGCTTGTGCATGCGAAGTGTTAAATCCCGTGCCAGCGCCAGTGAGCAGTGCGATACGCCTTGCCATTTGGCGTTCCTGTAAACAACGTATGGGCGTGGAGAAGATTCCAACACGCCAAAGAACAAGCAGTGCCGCCGAGGAATGGGAGCACAGACGTGTCTCTAACCTGTGACGGCCGAGTGCAAACCCTCCCGGGCAGCGCCGGAGGTGTAATGCCTCGGTCCTGCAGTAGCATGGGGGTTCTGTCTTCTTGCAGGTGTGGTACGTCAGAGAGTGCACCTTCGATGCTTTGTATCCAGCAGACGAGCAGGGCTGGGTGCATCTCGTGCTGAAAAGGGCTTAGTGTGCAAGAAAAAATTCCCTGAAGTAGCGCCGACAGTTCATCCCTTCAGTATGTTTATGTTTTCAGGAATCGTTAGCTCTGAATATTTTCACGAGCATTTCATAGTCATTGTTCAAACTAACACTTTTGTTTCCCGTTGTGGACTTAAGCACTCAAGAGCTATTAGGTTTTCCTTTCTGTTACCGCTTTCGTCCCCACAGGCTGATGGGAAGGCACTCCAGCAATAACGGGGTGAAAGGCTTTGGAGTCGGAACCTGAGAGAATGGCAGGGGAAAAACTTAGACTGCTGTAAATGTTTTCTGTTGCCCTCTTTCTGTTTGGTGGGTTTCTTCTCTGCGTGACTGGGTATAAAACTACCAGGAAGAAGGGTCTTGTCTTCCTAAGGAGTTTTTTTTTAATGGAAAAAATGTATTGTTGTTAAATGTTACTGGAGAAATACTTGCTTCCTTGAGGGAGGGATATTTTTAATGAAAGAAATAGTGCAATTGATACCATTAGACATCATTAACTATCAGGTGGTCTACTTGTGCCCTGCTGCCTTGAGCAAAAACATATTTAAAGCAGTAGGTATATCTGGCATATTCTGTACACACGTTGTCTAAATAATAACATACTTGTATCTAAAAATCCTGGGTTTTAAAAAGGAAATTCCTGAACGATTTTTGGAAAGGCAAACTTCTCTGAAGCTAACTTTCCATTCTAAAGTGGTTTTGTGAATCTGCTCCAGTGGGCAGTTCCTTCACTGGTTAGTATTCCTGAGCTTGACTTGATACTGAGAGAGAAGAAAGGCAGATGTTCCCGTTGGTTGACATAGGTATTCAGGGAGTAGGACAGTGTTTTGAAGCTGCTTGTGTCAGCATAGACTGCTCAGTTTAATCTCATTAACACTGAGCCTTGAAAACTTAGAGAAGCTGTGAAGGGACATTATCCAGTTCTTGGGATGTGTCCACCGGCTTGCTTCAGTGTGGGAGACATTAGTATCGGTGAACTGGTAGCTACTCTTCCAATTTCAAAGGAAACAGGCAAGTTTGCGGTGTGACTCAGCTTTACAAGAACACCGCTTTAAGCAATGTTAATCCTGGCTGACTGTTCATGTGTTTTGTTTGTCTAATATCCTTGCAATGTAGCTATTCCCGTTAAAGAAAGCCAGCAGCCTTTGTTCTCCTCTAAGCTATGTAAGACATGACTGCAAAAGTAGTTTGGGGCCTGAAGCTGCAGTGACTGAATGCAGCTGGAATGTAATGCGTCACATCTGGTGAAAGGGAAGAGATCCACAGCTTCCAAAATTCAGACTAGCCCTTTATTTGGGGGGTGGGTAGGTGGCAGTCGGATCTAAAACATCCGTGGTAGGTGGGGAGAAAAGGAAGAAAGCTTGGTTGGATACGAAATTCATATTTATGATTTTTTTAAAAAAATAACTGACAATATAATAAGAAACCCTGAAGTCTGGTAGATTTAGATGGCAATGTTTGCCTTTCTGGGTCAGTAAAAGGATTTTTGGATACAGCTGGATATCGTATCAGCTACTGCATCTGAGCCAAGAAGTAAGTGTATTTGAGAGCAGCAGGAGCAGCCAGCTAGTTCATCCTGCAGCAGGGGTGTGAAGACTGGTGGGTTTTTAGCCTCTAGGTGTGTAGCTGTTTGCCTTGGGTGGTACGGTCCTGGTCATGCCTGCCGCTGCTTCTCCTGTGGTTATCCAGCAAAGGAGTTCCAGGTCCGCCCCGCTTCTGCTGCAAGGTGGTAGATCGGGTGGTGTTTCCCTTTCCCCTGAGATGAAGGGAGCCCCAGGCTCTGGTCCCTCCACGTTTCGGGCTGCACGTGCAAGTGGCGTCGCTGGCTCTGTTTGCTAAGGAGCAGAGGGCATCTGCAGCCTGCTGGGACTGAGACTTGCAGGGACTAAGTCTGCTGCTTTTAGACGGTAACTGAAGAGAAAGTTATTGATTACTGGGAGAATAATTTAGAGTATGTTGAGTATTAAAGACATCAGAGCCGTAGTTAGCATCTTCTCAGCGGCCTGCTGACTCCATGCTGCTGCATTTGGTGGAGTGTGTAGTAGAGCAGCTGCCAAGGTCCCTTTTAAAGTCTTGTGTGTTACAGCAAATACAGGATGATCATATGAATGAGCAATCCTTCTATTGTCTCACTTCCTTGGAAGTCTAAGTGGAGGATTAATCCTCTGTTCCATTGTCATCCTCTACCTTCCCATCCGTCTCTTTCCTCTCTTTGGTACAAACAGCACAAGGTTTAAGTGTGAGGAGAAAGTAAGATTGGCATTTTGAGCTGTTAAATGAGGTTAATCAGCTTGGTAGCGGGTGGGAGAAATGTGCTCTGAGGTTAAGAAAGTGATATTAGTGGTTAGCAGGACCCTTATTATCAGTCCAGTGTAAATTTCCTTCTGCTAGGCAGGAACTTTTTGGCTAAAAATTACCAGATTGTTTTACTGTTCCTATCATGAAGAGAAACACTGTGGGGAGGGTGTGTATCTGTGTAAAAGGAGGCATCCTCTTCCGCTTCTCGTGAAGACGCTGCCTGGAGTTGGACAGGAGGGAATTAGGGCTGTAAATCACTGTTCAGCAAAATGCACTTGAACTGGCACAAAGAAAAGAAATGGAACTACTGGAATTTCTGCGGGATGAGGAAGGTTAGTCTGAGCACACTGAGATGCGTAATGTTGGCAGCCACCCGGAATGGCTGAACTGCAGGGGAGGAATGCTAATCCTTTTTGCTAGCTTTTGGCGTAGTCAGTAAAAATATGGAGATACGTTTTCCAAAAATACATCCCTTTTTTTGCAGAATGCCCAGTGCACTGTGGAGATGCAAATAATACAGCAGGATAACCTGACTGCAGCCAGTATTCCTCACTTCAACAGTTAAAACCTTGGGAAGCAGCGTATCAATTTTTGCAGTGTCTGCTTGACTTCCATCCATAAATGACAGCCTGCTGGCAGAAAGACCGGGAGGAATGATTAAAGCCATGCAAGGCTCCTTCTGTAGCAGAAGGAGACCATCTTACAGATTGCAAATGTAATTGACTGCTTTAATGAATTTCACCTTCTTGACTTTAGTATTAAAAAATCAGAAAAACAAAGTTACTATTTTTATAGAAATGTACATGTAATTAGTAGCAAAAAAAACCAGGATATGGAAATGTGAGCTAAAACATTTGATGACAAATGCAAATTTCAGCCTAAATATTTTACTCTGCTTGGCAGTAAATCATTGCTGGTAAAAAGATGCACAACAAGTCTTCCTGCATAAATCAAACTTCAGCTGTAGAATGGAGAATTCACACGCTGTTATGTCGGATATTCCTGCACCGCAATAGCAGGAAAGAGCGGACGCAGCCAGCATGTCGTCTTGGCACCGCACTAGTCGGAGCTGCTGCCGCTGCATGAAGATGTAACACATTCAGGTGTCTCTGATCGCACCTGAAGACGGCAAACTGCAATGCCACCACGCCTGCCTGCGTCCTCTCCTGCTGACGCGGTCCGCCCTGGCTGCCATTTCAGATGGGATTAAATTTGCACTTTGAATGCAGAGGTGTGTGGAGTAGCACAGTGATTCTGTATGCAGCGAATCAGCAGCCGCAGTGGGAATATCCTGCAATCTAACCATCACCCAGTTGCTTTGTGGATTTGAAAATAGGGTGAAACGGTGCGTTGTGGCAGATTGAACCTTGCATTTTCAAGACTGCTTCGATGCAATAGCTTTCTGGGCCCCTGATTTGCCTTTTTCAGATGAACTATAAAAAGCGTTGAAGTGGCAACAGAAATTATCGTGATGGTCCTCAGAGGTTACGTTCACAGGAGGGGTTTAATCACGTGCGTTTCCAGGGGTGTAATTCCTGTTGTTGGAACAGACTGGGCAAGTCTCATGGGGCACCACTGCCTGCTCAAAGAGAGTGGCACATGGTTTGCTTTCTCCTGCACCTTCCCAAGCTCAGACCAGATCCGTGTGTGTGAATGTGTATCGTCACGTTTTCAAGCATCTTGGCTTTGGAGTTGGTATTGCCAAGTACTGGGGCTTGCTCTTTAAAGGGTTTCGGTGCTTAAAAAGAGGAACTGCTGGATATTTTTACTCTTAACCCAATAATGAATTCAAACATAATGATGCTTGCAGTAGGAGGTTTAATTCTACCGTTTGTAACTAATTCCTTTTCTTCCACCCTTTCCGTGCAGCAGCAGCAGTGAGTGTATAGACCCTGTGTTCAGGGGTGCTTGTCCAAGTACTCTGCTTGCAATGGTAGTGCTGGGAAATGACTGAGAGGGGTAGATTATGGAGGATTTTGATGTAGAAGACACATAAACGAATGAATTGATTGGACTGAACAGATAAATAGCAAGGCTGCTGATTTGCATAACTTACCTTCAACTGATGCTTTTTGCACTGAAAATTTCCCGCCTTATTTGCAACCAAATATTGCATAGGAGAGCAGGAAGAGTACTGATCCCAATGAGAGCGGATTTAGCTTTTATTCTTTTACAGACTTAAGTTACTGGTTTGAGGGTGTACAAGTGAGGGGGACCATCTGCTTTACATTGCAATCATCCTACATCTATCAGAAGACTTGTGATTTTTTGTGGGGAAAAAAAAGTTACTTTTCTCCATTAGTTAACACTTTGCCTGCAAATCTTGTCTTTCAGATGGGAAGAGGAACTGACGAGAAGAATGAGTCTGGAATCTATGGTAGAAACCCTGCGAGAGGTAAGTTTTGAATATGTACTGAAAGGTGTAGGTTTCCCCTGCACCTTTTATTATGCTAGTAATTTATTGAATTTGTTTAATTAAAAAACTCTCTTCTAGCTAGAGCAGCTGACTGCGTTGCTGTACGCTAGAGCAGAGGATTAGTGTTTGGAAGCTGAAGCAGGAAGGTGCTGAAGTTTCTGACAAAGTGAAATGTGCCTTATCAGCCCTGCTCAGGTTAAGTGCGGAAGCATATGTTGGCCTATTGCCTCTTAGTTCTTTGTGTGCTTTCTCTTGCAGGAGGCGCAGGAAGCGGAAGCCCTCCAGGAGGAGTTAAATGAAAAGATCGAGCGGCTGAAAGCAGAACTTGTGGTCTTTAAGGGTCTGATGAGTGATGTAAGTACGCTGGAGAGCAGAGTGGCCAACTCCCACTGCCCTTGTGAAATGTGTGTGTCATGCAAATGGCTTCATTCATAAAAAGGTTATGGTCTTAGTGAGTGCTGCTTCGTAGTTAGCATTATGGCTGCCGTTATGATCTAATGCATCAGACAGATCACCCTTCCCCCTGCTGCCTGTCTGGTCTGTGTAGAGATGCATTAACTTGCTGCTTAGCCCATAACCCGGACTCTTCCCTCCCTTCCCGGTTCTCCACAGCTGGCAGTGCCGGCATTCAGATCTGCAGCCGTGGGGGTAAAAAAAAAAAAGGTTGGAGAACTCGCAGGTTAGGGTGAAGGGTTCATCCCCCTGCAGCACCAGGTTCTGCTGACCAGGGGCATTCTGCTCCGAGTCACGCAAGAACGTCATGTTCAGAAGGGACATGCTAATGTGTTTCCCAGCTCCCTTTATGAACGCTCTGAAGAGATTAACCAAGTATCACTGGTTCAGGTATCTGGCTTTGTTTCCAGTGCTGTTTCGACCTGATTTTTTTTAAAAACCAACTTGTTTTCTCATGTCTGAGTAGATACTGACTGTCTCTCAAAGCTGAGGGATCTTTTAGGCTAAGACTGGATAATTTTCTTACCATGAGCAAGTACTCATGCAGATATCTATAAAGATAAGCCCAGTGAACGTTAAGTAAGGTGCTTTTCTCTGTAAGACTGAAGTAGTGCTGATGCCAGTTGTCTAATGAATATGTCCTATTATGCTTATTTGTTCTGTAATTTTGCATAGAACTGCTTCCTTCTGTCTTTACATAAGCTTGCAGAACCTGCTCCCTGGTGTCAAATAGATTCTCTCGGGGCCACAAGATCAGTTCATGCGAAATTTGGCAATTAGCCGTCTCTTCTTTTGGTGTTTAATTGAGAACAGGCATGCTTGGTTAGAGGCAGTGTGAAAGGGAGAAACTTGTTAGGGCTCCATCACTGTGATGACTTTTTCGCTGGGGAAGAGATGTTGCTCAGTGTGCGCAAAAAGGGCAGCGGTGAATGCAATCTTCCTCCTCAACCGGAGAGAAAGTTTGCTTTGGGCTTTGCAAACTCCGTAAGGTAGAAGGGAGCCTCAGGAAAGCAGTGAGAATGCTTGTTTTGAATCCCACTGTGTAAATATTTAGGGCAAAGAAATGCAAAATGTTGGCATGTGACTCTTGCTTTCCTGTGGATAAGAATCACTGGTACCTGTTCAGTTGACAAGATTGTGTTCAGAGTGTGTCAATGTTTAGAGATTTCTTTTTCTCAGTGTGTTTGGAAGACAAAAATTGTCCAAAGGTGGTTGATGGGACTGGAAAAGAAGGGGAGAGACAAAAAAAAAAAGGCAAAAAACCCCCCACAAAATCCAAAAAAACCCCAACCAAAAAACAGCCCAAGGCTTTCTTCCTGGAAAGGGGATTTGGTATTTTAGGAAAGCTCTGCAAAGAGTTTTTCTGCTATTCTGGTCAATGTGGAAGCGTTGCCTAGCCATTGAAGTGGTACTTTCCAACAGAGTAGGTCTTGTCTAGGCTGGAAAATATGCTTTTCCTGGAACAACGTTTCTTCATAAGGAGCCAGCAGTACTGTCGGAGTGGGAGTATCTCTGATAAGTTGTGTTTATAATTACTGCCCAGGGTGAAGCACAACAAAACACTTTTCATGTGGAGTTTTTGCTAGGCTGGAAGCCAGGTTAATGCCAATGAGGATTATTTTGTGTTACAAGCTTTCATGGATCTCTTCAGATCCAGTCTTGATTTTGTTTTCGTAGTATGTATGAAGTTGCTGAGTAGCCTCGGTTCTGTCTTAAAAGCAACTTCTTGCAGGCACAGTTTTTCTGTCTGAAAGAGGGGGCAAGTGTTGCGTATTCACCAGGTTTTAGATTTCATTCTATTCTGCACATGCTCAACAGGGTTTTTCTCCTCCATTTTTAAAGCTTTATTGACCCATAAAAATTTACTGTTGCCACATCTAGCAGTTGTTTTGGGCTGGGTATAGGTTTTTTTGGTGGCAAATCACTCAGAGTTGAACTTTTATTAGAATCAGATGTGAATGTTAATTGTTAGCTCTCTAGCCTATTTAGATTATCTGTGTACTGCCTTTCCCGGAGAAGATGTAATATTGTTTAAGAACAGTATGCCCTGGGGTTAGAGAGATACTGTGGGGTATCTCTTCTTTCCTGAACTGTATAATAATAGAAGATAATCACTACTGTCCTTCCTGCAGCCCATGACAGACCTGGACACAAAGATTCAAGAAAAGGCCATGAAGGTGGACATGGACATCTGTCGGCGAATCGATATCACAGCCAAGCTGTGCGATGTAGCGCAGCAGCGCAACTCTGAAGACGTTTCCAAGATATTCCAGGTGATTAGGCCATGAATTTTCTGTAGGGTAGGATAAGAAGTGAGGGGACAAGAGGGAGCAGTGTTGAGGAGTGCGGTCCAGGTCATTTGCCTTTTCTTGAAATTTCTCTATGTAGACATATTTTCTTCTTTCTTGGTCTTGAAGTGCAGCTCTCCTCTGCAGAAGCTGCTGTAGTAGTAAGAGCACAAAATTTAGAGAGTTTAATAAAAAAGAAGTCTCAGGGTGGCCTTTAAGACATGCTGTTAGTCTGATGCTAGTCTGCAACAAGTGCAGGGGAAAAAAGTATTACAGGTTTGTATAAATGGCTTCCTCACATTAGTTCCTTCACAAGTGAGAGGTTTTAAGCTTGTAGAACTGTCATCTGGATGTTCTTATTTCTGGCTCAAGCTCCATGGCCAGAAATAACGCTTCTTTAGTGGTGAGCTATGACTGCTTTGTGAGACTAGAAACCCCAGTTGCTTTCCTTGAGCTGTTGTGGCTCCTTGGTGCTAGTAGGAAAGTCATTTAATTTTGCTCCAACAGCAAGCAGTTACAGCTCTGTGTGGAGCAAACCTGTAGCTCCCAATGCAGTGGGTCTCCTGTCATAACTGCAGTTCCGATTGTGATTAACCCAGCTTCCTTCTGCTTTGATCTAAATGTGTCTTGTTCAGTCTTTCAATAAGCCTGATGCTTTTCTCTGTGTAGTGATGCCATATAGTGTGCTAAATGCTGTACAAAACCACTGTAAAAGATCCTTGTGGGCTCAGCTGGTCGTGCTTTCTGGCTAGAGTGAAGTTGCCTGAATGTTTGACAGGGTTTTTTCATATGTATCCCAAAAGAGTCAATTCTCCGTGTTGGAGATTATTTTCCTACCACGTTGAGCCACCCCGTTGTGCTAGTGGTTCCACCCTTATCTTTGAGTAGAATTGTTATGTCTTTCTGCTCAAAGATAACTACAAAGTGCACTTTTGGTCAAGCATGCAGTGGTTAAAATGATCAGCATGGAGAAAAGGGGCAGCTGATGTGCCAAGTAGAGAAAAAACTACAGTAGGCTGGGAGCAGGCTGTGTGTTTGTGACTCTGTGGCACCACCTGTGAATATATTTGATGTTCACAGTCCTCAGATGAAGAAGTGATCCCCTGCGCCCTTCACAGGGGTATCCCTTGAGTTCTCTGCACATCTGTGAACTTCATTTCTTTGAGGCTGTCCGGGCTTTTTCATGGTTCTGTTAACTCTTCTTCCGTCAACCTGAAGACTAGAGGTCTGCCTCTGCTGATGGGGTGGGAGTAAAGCCTGCCTAGAAAGGCTTCCCGTCTGCTCTTTCGTGGTGATTCAATGCTGGGGGCAACAGCCTGTGGTGGTGGCAGGAGAGGGAGAGTTCTGTCATTGCTCTCAAGCCTGCTGCCTGGGCACTCCTGCCAGCTTGTGCTTTTACCCCGTATCATTCTAACCTCTGCATGTTCTCTGGTAGATCATGGACTGGTGTCAGTGCAGAGATGAACATCTGTAGAGCGCTGGCAGCCTGCAGCTTGCTTTGCTCTTCGCCGTTTTGAAGTGCTTCCTTGTGCTCTGTGTGCACCACTCATTAACAGATGCAATTTCTGTCTTGAATACGAGCAGTCCCTGAATTGCCTGGGGACTGATGAACAGCTGTATTTGCTCAAACCTAATGGCTCTCCTTCTTTATTTCTGCCCCTCATGGCACAGCACCTCAGTCGAACCTTTTAGTTACTGCTCTTCTCTCCAATTAAGGTGGCTTCCAAGAAGAAAGAACGCAAGCTCACATCTGACGATGACCTCTCTGAACAGGACGGGGACAACGGCAGGTTCTCTGACGATGAGGTCAGCTGTTCTTTGAACATCACGGATGAAATGAAGCGTATGTTTAATCAGCTGTGAGTATTGTGGACAACGTGGGGAAAACTTACTCCAAAATGCATGCTTAATCCAAGAACTCGAGTACTGAGTTACTTCTATATGCTTTCAGAAGTATTATTTTTTTTCTACCCGGTGCTCACCAGGAGTTAAACATGAGCTGCCAGGATGGTACATACTCAAAGGTTTTCTGGAAGTTCAAATACAATTAACAGAAACTGTTCCTCCCTTAGGAAGGACTATAGAAGATATAAAAATATAGCAGTAAAGCTAGATGTGCTTATGCTGTTGTAACAGTAGCAAAAGAAGAAACTTGCAAAAAAAGTACAAAACTGGAGTCTGTTGTGTATGTTTTGTTGAATATTAGATTTCTAGAGGTTTGGAAAGAGCCTTGCTGCTGCTCAGGCTGGACAGAATTTGGCAAAGTGACTCAAAACTCAGTTCAAAACGGATACAAACTTCTGTAGCATTTCCTGTGGTTTTTCGGTTGAGCTACAGGCGAACGGTAGTGCTGGATCTGCCCAGAGGATCAGTTGTAGCAGCGGACGACAGTTTCTAGGTTCCAGGAATGTCAGCGCTGTAGGCCTGGCTGCAAACTCTGCTTTCCCGAATGGGAAGAATTGCAATTTATTTTGCCTAAGGCTTTACCCCTGATTGGAGTGGTAGGAAGCTGTGGAAGCTGAGAGGAGACTCTCTGCACCTTGGTGCTTCACGAAGCAGTTTGGGAAGCCGGCAGGTGATGTGTCCTGCTGTTCTCTTCCTCCTGGTCTAGACATAACGGAGGTGGCCACAGACTGGTGAGACTTCTGAGGGTCTCTGCTGGTTTATTTTGCCAGAGAGGAGCCCCAGCAAGCGCCGTAGGTCTGACTTTCCTAGCATCGAATATGGGTGTCTTCTGCCAACTTCTGCAGTGACTGCAGAGGGAAGAATGCCTAGTGCTTTCCCACACAATGTAGGACAGCATTTAATACGTAGGAGTATGCAAGAAACCCCCTAAGGAGGACTAGCTCCTCTTCTGTTGCCAGCTGCTGCCAAAAGTTCTGTTTTCAAGGATGTGTGTCTCTTTATCTGAATCTCACTTATAGGAGGGCATGTTTTTTGCACAGGTTGTAGGTAACTCCTCTTGTTAGGACTCTTGTTTTAGGTGGTTTTAGGCCCTCATTAATAGCCAGTGTAATAAATACAGATTTTTGCCTTCTCCACTGCTAGAATTCAGTGTGACAGCAGATAGTGTGGATTTTTTAGAAAAGAAAGAGGCTAAAATTTAGCTACTAGGTTGGTAATGCATTTAGTTTTCAGTTCTGTTCTTAAACCTGTCCTGTGATACCCAGTTTTTATTGGTGCTGGTAGTGAGATTCTTATCTCCTGGTCTCATCTTACCTGGCATGCAGTGTTGCAGGAATCTCGTTACGTGCATGTTGGGTTGATCTAGAACAGTGTTTGTGGCTTACTGAAGGTGGGACGTCTCTAAGGGTGTCGGGGTTTAGAAGCTTTGTGAACTAGACAGTGAAATTTCACAAATAGCAGAATAGCTTATCTCTAACAGAAACCAAGAGCAGCTTGCATTTTATCTGGAATGAATTTAATCTCTAGGTGTCTAGTAGTAAAAAGTCAAAATGCCATCGGCTTTGAGCAGCGTACGTGCCTGAAGTAAGCAGCAGTCAGGACTGGGAGCCTTTGTGGGCTCTGACAAGGACAGCTCTTGAAAAAAGGAACTAGTTTGAAGTTCAGTTGCAAAAGGCACGCTTGCATATGTCCAAGTTTATTGGGTTTTTTAAAAATTATTTTTTAAAGTCATGCGGAGTGTAGACAAATAGTCTGTGTCTTTTGCCAAGCTCTTCAGCCTCATAGAGACAGTATTGGACTCGGCTTCCGGGCTGCGATGTTATCTGCTGAAAAGGAAGTGAACTAAAGTCACAAAAATGCATCAGTCTGAAATTAGCAGCCTGCTGCTGGGAGCAATTTCAGGTTTTTGTCAGGCCTCCTTAACAAGGACAAGAAGCAGCTACTAGTGTTTCGCCCTGCTGCTGTTCAAACCAAAAGGGACTAGAGTGCCTGCTGGAACTTTTCCTTTATTGCACAACTGACCGTACTAAAGCAGCTTGGCCAAATCACAGTGTTAAAGGCTACTCTTGCCACTGTTTGTTCTCAGTCTTAAGCGGCTGCGGTGCTATCTGTTGTTCAAGTCAACGATAAGTAGTTACGCTCACCTGCACATCGTTTTGGGGTTCAGTTTTTTCGTAGTTGTTACCTTTGAATATAATGTTTTTAAGTGCTGCAGGGAAGATGTTGGCTGAGCTTCAACATGAAAATCAGCAGGGAGTTTTCTAGTGGCGGTTTCTTGTAAAATTCCTCAAACTGTGTTTGGGCTCATTTTCCCACGTACAAAAGAAATAGTTTCAAACATTTTTGTGGTTTTGCAAACAGGGGAAACTAATGTGCAGCACCATCTGGAGGACAGAGCCAGGGCTGTGCGCTTGAACCAGCGATGCTAACAAGGGTCTCTTATTCTGCTTTGGGGTGGCAAAGAGCCCGGGAGCGAGGGACTCAGACAGTGGCGAAGCCTGTTTGTAAAATCTGTGAGGATTTTCAGCTGCTGCACTGTCTCATTCGTTCAGTTCTCATAGCCTCTTTTTTTTCTAGAAGATTAATTGAAGGACTGCGGGAGTGGGGCTGGAGTAGTTTTCACTAATGCTTTTCCTGTTATCTTAACAGTCGTGAGACATTCGATTTTGATGACGACTGTGATAGTTTAACGTGGGAGGAGAATGAGGAAACGTTGCTTCTTTGGGAAGACTTCACAAACTGCAATCCTTCAATTGACCTCCAAGGAGAGGTGAGTTTATTTCCGTTATTTTCTCAGACTATTCGATGCAGAAGCTGTATGCCTCAGCTGCTCTTCTAGCTGTTTGAGCCTTTGGATATTTCACTACGCAAACTTGCTTTGATTTTAAAATCCTCTTAGAGCTCTCTCTCTATGGTTGCTTTTCGGTCTGTGCAATCAGTTTATTTGCCAAACTTCATTTCCTCTGCTCCTTCAAACTGAGTATTTAAAAGCACCAAGCGAGTGTCAGAAGATCCAATGCGTCTCGCTGTTCCAGGAGCATCATGCAATCTGTCACCCTGAGCAGTCGTTCATCTAAATCGCTGCATCTCCCTCACAGCATCTCACTTTCTCTGTAGATGATCATTCATGTTCATTCACACTTTAATTGTCAAAATAGTACACGTAGTGTGCGGGATGGTTTTGCCCAGTTATTCTAGTGGGGAGAAAAATAAACTCGGTATGGTCTGTGGAAGATGTTAAACTATGAATACCCCATCACAAACAAAGCAGCTGTGGCTGCAGGACTGCGGAAGGCCCCAGGGATCTTCTGAACCCATGAATCTCGTGCGTCCATCTTCCCAGTCAATAGGAATCTCCTGGCACCGGTGGATAATAAACATCTTGTTTTTAATCCTTAAGATCCCACACAAAGTGAGCCAATGGCTGCATGCTGCCTCATTCAGCGACTCCCGAGCCCTTCTAAACAAGCATGAAGAGAGATTGAAATGGCAAGGTCTGGCTTTGTGCGGGTAGTCTTAAACATGACGCTGTTATTTCATTACTGAGTAGCACAACAGCAGTAGGTAAGAAACAGTCCTTCCTTCTTCCATCGTCGCTGTAGTGTAAAGATGCTGAGGCAGCAGTCTCCTGAATATTGTCTTGTGTTGACTGCCAGGGGTGCGTTAATTTACATCTTCCCATTCGTGTATCATCTGGCATACTCTGAAACTGCGGAGATTACTGAGAAGTGCTGGGACTGCAGAAAGCAGCGTACTTAGCGACATGTCTTTTGAGCCGGGAGAGTGGCAGAGTGATAATGTGTAGCCATGTGCTGGAATTAGTGACAGATTTATTTGCATATACCCATGTGTGCATGTATAAGCACGGCTATCAGAGGAATATTGCCGAACTCAGACCTTCCATGCGAAAACTCTAAAGGTTTTAAGAAGCTTAAATCCTTCTAAATGAAAATTAGACAAGGAAAGGGTAGATTTGTCTTGTAGATGGAGATTGAGAATAAAGACTGCTCCGTCTGTGCCTGGTCTTTTACATAGTGCTTTACATGCCGGAATCTTCCTTCCTCTGGCTTTATTCCTTTCAAGTTCTTACGCGGTGCCCTAGCCACCTGCTTTTATGACCTTCCTCCTTAAAGCGCTTCTGTGTATAAAAGGATAAGTGGAATGAGTCTTGTAACCATAGGCTGGTTATAGCCCGACGTTGATACCGGGTATGGTCCTGATAGAGCTGCCACAGATGTGGCCGAAGGATGGAGACGTAATTCATGCTCATCAGCGCAGGTACATTAAATTGATGAGATTTTTTTTTCTGGAAAGGGTAAGTAGGTAATAATGTGAAAGAGAGAACAGTGGCATTGGTTTAGTCTCTGTGTGACAGCAGGAGATAGTGCTGTATGTTTTGTAGCCCAGGCTGTACTCTCAATCCAAAGCAGTGATGAAGCAGGAGCTGTCGTCTGGCAGGATGTTTCCTTTGGGACAGCGTGTGTCCTTACGTGTGATATTTTCATCGGTAGTGTGCTGGAGTGAGCTTGCTTTATCCAGCAGTAAGGAATTTCAATGGGAAACAATGCATGCAGAGCATACACGTGAGGTAGTGGAGACTGGAAGGGCTGGAGAGTAATAATATGTAATCGGAAAACGAGAATTCTGGTGCAACGCTGTAAGTAGTGGTGTGGTCAATGCAAGGAAAAATTGTTTCATGGCTGGAGAGCAATTACAGTCTAAGCCTGATCAGACTGCGAAAGGTTGGGAAAATCCATGGCTTTGGTTCTCTGGCATGCGTAGAGTGTCTGTACTTCATTGCCTGAGCCTTGGTCTGTAGGTTCCTTGATCAGAGACTTTAGCTTTTTGTGTACAAAGCCATATGGTCATGGTACCATGGGTTTCCTGATGTGCTGGGTTTAAGAAGCAGAATATTACTTGTCTGTGTAAAGATTTATAAAAAAACAAACAAAAACAAAACCCCCCAAAAGTTTGCATGAAAGAGCATAAAAACCTGCATTTCTGAGGGAAGTTAAATAAGAAAGTCTTCAGTCTGCTACTGAATTCCATGTTAGTTTCTTGATAATTATTTGTGTCCTTTCCCCTGCAGGAAGAAAACCTGGGAAACTTGATCCATGAAACAGAGTCTTTCTTTAAAACAAGAGACAAGGAATACCAAGAAACAATAGGGCAGATAGAGGTGAGGAAGTTGTTCATGACAATGTGAATGGTTTCTAAGGTATGAAAGCATGCCCAGTGTCCTGGTCCGTCGGCTCTTACAGATGTGTACACCCACAGAGGGGAAGGTGGAATGTCTATATATCCAAGAATGCAAAGGTGTTTTCCCTTGGCAGACCCTTGGGATTTTTATTAAATACTCTTCCCCATACAGCACTATTGAGTAAGCATAAATCTGTAGCTGAGGGAGAGAGAACCTTCAGAACAAAGACAATTAAAATGCACTATTATTCTTTTTCTCCTATTTGTCTTGCATATCCACCATCACACTGGGAAATGCTTGATGAGACGTGGCCACAGAGGTTGCCAGACACAACAGCTGCAGCTTCTCAGAATCTTTGCCCTGCCTAGAATATGCTTTCCTTAATTACTGCATGTTTGCAAACAAGATGCCAAGCAGCAGAAAAAAAAAAAACTAGAGGGCTGTTTAAAAACAGTGTTGAGCTCTGATTAAAATACACTTTGTAAGCTGATGATTACGTTGGCAATATACAGCACTGAGGTTAACCGTGTATTGTGCGAGTGTTTTGGATTGGCTCTGGGCAGCTTTAGCATCCCCACCAGTACGTAAAATCTGAGTGAAACTGGGAGAAGCTGCTAGCAACTCACCTTAGGCTGATTATTTTCTCTTATTTCTCACAGCTGGAGTTGGCCACAGCCAAGAGTGACATGAATCGCCACCTTCATGAGTATATGGAAATGTGTAGTATGAAAAGGGGCCTGGATGTACAAATGGAAACCTGTCGGAGGCTTATCAAAGGCTCGGCTGACAGGTCAGAAGATACTACCATTCTGCCTGGGGTCCTTCGAGAATTTACTTTGCTCTTGTTTGCTGCCAGGTTGTGTAAAGGCAATAGTATCATTTTGTCCTAAAGCTTTCTTTAGGAAATCTTGTTTTGTTCAGGGTCAAATATCATTCTTAAAAGGAACCCTGTGACAGCGTATAGGTTGCCTACACACAGTAACGCTTTTAAGGATTCAACACCTACTGGTAGGAGCAGGGATGTCAGCAATAGACTGTATAAAAGGCTTTACCTCGTTTCTAACTTGGAAGGACGCTTAGTCTTAGTGTCGTAGACCTAGAACGCTTCAGATAAACAAACCAACTGCCAAATTAAATCTTGACTGTGAACTTGTGTGAAGAACTTGCATTTTTATTTTCTCAGAAGAACCCCATACTATGAGGGATTTTTCTGATCTCTTGCTTGCCCCTAGTACACGTCCTGCCATAAAGGATGATGATGACAAGATTTTTTTGAGTTTTGAAGACTGTACATGTTAGGGGTGATGGCAGTCTCTGTAGGATGTTCACTGGGCTTGGTGTCCATTTCCCTGTCCATAAACGTAGGGCAGCATTTGTTTGTATAGGAGATGGCAGGGGTGGGGTGGCGGCAGCCCCTGAGATGCTGAAGTTTACTGCTTTTACTGTAAACCCAAAGTTTAGTGTTAATAAAGGACTCTTTTAACTGTTCTGGGAAGTGGAAGTGACCATTTTCTTCAGAAGTTTTTTTTTTTTTTTTCTTCTGTCATTGATACTCACTTTTTTCTCTAAACTTTTCTCTGACTTTTTCTACAGAAATTCTCCATCTCCCAGTTCTGTAGCGAGCAGCGACTCAGGAAACACAGATGAAATTCAGGATGAGTTGGACAGAGACACGGATGTGGAGCCCATGGTCAGCTGATACGTAGTTGGAGCATTCCAGTGAAAGGGAAGATACAAGAATAAAAAACAATACAAGAAAAGACTTGTAAGCCCTTGCACAGGGTTTCTAAGGACTCATTCTTACACGCATCCCCACCCCACCCAAGGATTGGTGCTGTAAATTTCTATTGTTATACGAATCATAAATGCAGAGTCCTGTAAGAAAACATGGTGTTTTAATTGTGCCTTTGCCCCAAGCTGAGCCACTTTGAGCTCCAGTGGAATATTAATAATAGCAGGTGTTTTTATAAAAAATATTATTAAAAAAAAATCCAGTAGCAGCAGAGAATAGTGCTGCAAAGGCTCTGGGTATTTCAGTAAGCGTATGGTTTTATTGAACTGCTGCACTGATTGGCAAAGGAATGCTGGCAAAATGAGAAGCGAACCCAAGACAATTATGGTACAATTACCAATGTCTGGCACAAAAAAGAATGCCTCCAAATTGAACTGTAAACATTTAAAAATAATAGCGGGTTGAGAGACAGCTTTTAGGATTAAACAGTTATACAATATTAAGAGGAATTCCTTCATTCCAGCTCTTTGGGTGAAGGAGCCTTTGAGATTTGTACAAGCTTTCTGCTAGACTCCAGGATCTGAAGAAGCAGGCCTCAGCTCGGTGGCAAAGCGGGTGGACAGAGGAGGGTGCCGTGGGGTGGGACTATCACTGACAAACTACTATGCAAAACCAAAAACAAAAAAAAAAGCTCGCCTTATTTATATGGAATGTTTGGTCCCTGCTGGGCTACAGTTATCTCTGGGGGAAAGGAAAGCTAAAAGCCACATTTGCACATGTTAGCTATCTGTAGAGCTTCTTCTGAGGAGGAATGTGTATGACAATGCCTTGGTTTCCAGTGATGGGATGAAGAGGGGGGTCAGCCCTTCCCTTCCCCTCTTGGTTTGTGTTTTCTTTTTTCAGGAATTTTTAAAAAAAAACATAGCGTTTGCAGATTTTACGTTGCTGACAGGGAGATAACTCCATTTTATGCTGCTTTCATGACGTTTAGAGTGGGATAGCTGAAGCATCAGGATAAACTGACATGCGGTGGAGTAGATGTAGGCTGGAGACATGACATTGGGAGAGTTCCAGGCCACTGTTCCTCAGCAAAGCTGAACATCGGAAAATACTGTAATCCGGCTTAGGGAGTAGTAGAATGAATCCCAAAGTACTGCTGCCCTAGCACTAGGGAAGACCAGCCATGTGCTTTCTCTGGGAGAAAGTGAGAAGACCTAGGCTTTGTCAACCTATCTGTGTTTTGACACAGGAAAAAGCAGCGTCAAAGGGTGGATCGCTTGGTGGTGTTGGAGGAAACTCTGGCGTCATCAAGCTGTTCGTGGTTATTAGTGGAAATTGTAGCAACTCAGCCAGGTAAAAACAGGGTATAAACCTCAGCCAATAATTTTGTGTTTGTTTTTTAGACCGAGATTGAAAGTGTAGTTAATACTGCCTAGAGGTAACTGTGTAGGTAACTAGCAGTTGCAAGACTTGGAGTAAATACCAAATGTATTTTGTTTTCATGCCAGGAAGTTAAAAAACTGCTGTGCAGGAGCAGTGGTAGGACTGGACAGGGAAATACTCGATTTAAGCACCCTCTCAGTGTTATGTGAAGGTAAGCTGGCCAATCCTTTTAGCTGCCTGAGTGTTGTTTCCAAGCCTCTCGCGTGTTGATTTGAGATCAGCCGGCTTGCGTTGTAAGCATACAGCTGGTATAGATCGGTGTCGCTTTCTTTTGAAAAAAGCACAAGTGTCTCAGCAAACGGCGTGTTCCTGGGCAGAAATGCAGCTCCGTCCTGCAGCTCTGCAGAGGGGCAGCGCCTTGGAGGGTCTCTGCTCGCACTGTGACTGTGGGTGCAGCAACCTCCTCTTCGTTTGTTTCCTGTGTCGCTGCCTGGAGTTTCACTGCTGTTGGGATCCGTCTCCTGCTTGGGCACGATGGTGCTTTTGGGCCGTGTGAACCAAACGGGCTCCCGGTGGATTTAGAGTGGGGAAGAGCACTGGCGTGGTCCGTCTGACTCCACAGCGTGGAGGCCACGATCCGCAATCGATGGCTTCTGTCCAAGAATATCCAAGGATATTCCTCGGTTTCCTTGCTGATTGAATTACTCAGTGCAGTTATTCGTAGAGTAGCTAGCAACTGCTTGGCTCCCGTGGTGTGGGTTAGGGGTTTTTTCAAAGCCCGGTGCATCGTATAAATGTAGATAACTTTCCTCTGGAAAAGAAACCTTCTTCCAAAGTGCTCATTCCTATTATTTCTTAGGTGGCCAAAGTGGTAAGTGTCATGTTCACTAGGGCTGCAAGTTGGGGGGGTAGGGGTGGGGCAAGAGATGTGATATTTTTCTGAGGGGGCTGGGACTGCATGTTTTCAGTAAAGTACTCTTAAGGTTTTCAAGCCTGTATGAACTTCAGCTGCTAATACGTAGTTTCTCACGAGGCTGAGAAACCATCTGCCAAAGCTGAATGTCTGTAATGCTTTAGTGACTTTGGTGGAGGCGTTGTTAAGCAATCTACTCGCACGGCCAAGCTGCCTCGTCGGAGGCTGTCGTTCAGCTCTCCTCAGTTATGAAATGCTCCTTGGTACTGGAGAAGCTGAACAATTTGAATGGCCAGCCAGCTTAGCTGCTGTTATTTTTCTTTTTAAAACTCAGTGTCCCAGTAGGGAAAAGGCTGAGTGTTCTTGAAACTAGGAGCTGGTATGTCGAGGGTAGGAAAGCGTATCCTCGGTTCGACAGTGAGAGCCAAGCGAGGAAGCGGGAATTCAGCTGTCGAAACAAGCTGGCTGTAAGCTGTGGTTTATCTCAGAGCCATAATTAACGAGGAGCATCTCTATTAGGGTTGTGTTTGTTGGTAAGTGTAAGGGGTGTGGGTCTGTAGTAGAGGGTGTAGGAATAACGTGTACGGTGGTGATGTGTACGACGGTAAATTACCGTGGTTGTTGGTGTCTATTTCTTGTAACCACATTTAATCCATTTTTAAAGAAGAAAAGGTGTTTTCATACTTGGGTTTGGGGTTTTATTTTCATTTAGGCTGTATAGGACTTGGTGGATCAGCCTCCTGGGAGTTGCGAGGTTGGTCCTGGACGGTTTCCCTAGGAGGTGTTGGGTTTAGGTTCCAGCGATGCTGCTGATTTTTAGCTGCCAGTGGTCCTGTTCTGTTGCGTTTAACCACTCTGTAGAAACCAGATCAAAAGCTTGCCAGAAAAAAAATTGTGAAAATGCTGGAAATGATTTTGATGACCTCTTTCTTTTTCCTTTGTAAAGCTGTAAATACTTTATTTTTGTTTTCTATTCTTAATGCGGTGTCATATTGACACTTTTTTAGACTTACAATCAGAAAATCCTCCTCATCGTTCCTCATTTTTTAAAAGGGGATTTCAAGGAAGCAAATTTTTTTTGCTTGTTAGCAGTGTAATAACAGATCAAATTCCTAAAATGGGTTTGTACAAAAAAATGTTTTCAGTAAACAAATGGCAGTTGCTTTTGTGGATGCATGTTCAAAAATGTCCAAAGAATAATGTGGTACAAACATTTTTTTCAGTCTTAGTAATTATCATGTTAGTTCACACAACGAAAAAAAAAATTGTTTAAAAATGTGTTGTGGGGGAGGTAATGAAACTCATCTAAGCTAAATGTGTAAACTATTTATAAAAAACACAGTATATATTCTATTTTTATTAGAAGTTTTTAAAGTGCAGACAGAATTCTGTTAGCCAATGCAATTATTCCCTTGTAAAGTATCTTCTGCTCTGGTGGGACTCCAGATTCTCAAACGGTTTCAGGCGACAGTGGCTGTGAAGCACTCGCCCATCGCTTCCTCGGGGTGAGAGTGCAGAACAAAAACAGGTTAATGGCTTTGCTGCGACTGCAGAGTTATCGATGGTTCCCCTGGGTGTTTTTTTTCCTTCCCCTGACTGGGAGGCATTCTGCTGGAGAGGATGAGCACCTGAGTACCGGGGCTGGGTGCAGGACAGCGGTCTTAAAACCTGCCCCAAAGCGGGTTTTGTGCTCTGCCTGGTTGGAAGAGAAATTGTGTTTGGCTACACCGGTGTAAATTGGAATTAGCTTGATGAAACAAAATCATAGATCAGAATTGTGCCTGAATATAGATCTAAAGCTGCTAATATATATATTTTTTTTTTGGCATAACTGTTCCTGCCAGCAAAAATACACGTTGGCTCATGGGTCCAGGGTTGGCAGAGGAAAGGCCGTGGCGATTGGTGGGTGCTCGCAGCCTTGCCGGGCTCTGCAGCAGCCATTCCTCCGACTCCCTCGGCTCTGGGAAGGAGGTTGGTGTTGGGGTGCGCGAGGAAGAGAGCTGCAGTCCCGGGAAGCCTGTGGTTGCGTTTCACGTCTGAGAGTGCTTCATTTTAGAGCTGAATGTTTCAAGCGTGATTTGTCACAGCAAAATTCAGAAACGATAGTGCTTCCATGGGGTGTAACACCCTGCTGAGGACTCTCTGCACGTCGCTTCGGGACTTCGGGGTTTTTGTTCCTTCGCACTGGTCCAGCACTTGGTTGCAGGGGAACACGCAGGTTTTAAAAACGTTTGCCTTCGGTGTTGAGTCACCCCAGCGCTTGGTTTCTAAGCTTGTAGTAGAATGTTACTTGTATCAGTTTACGTTTTAAATGAGAGAAGAAGTTGCCAGTCAAGGCAACACGTAGTGTCCTGGTGTTAATAACGCTGGTGGTGGAGGGGAACGAGAAACGCTCCCTGCCAAATTCTGAGTTCAGTCCCTTGCCCGCTAGCTTCTGGAGGGGCAACACTGAAGGCTTGGGCGCGAGGCTTTGGCAGAGTAGTGAAGAAACACTTGATTATTCTTTTTGTCTGTTTTTGTGTGTAAGTTCAGTGTCTTACGACCCTTCCGCGTTTGCGGGAGCCTTTCGAAGCTTCTCTTTTGAAGAAGCACCAACCGGTGTGTGAGAAGTGGGTAGCTGATGCTTCTAGAAATCACGATCCCCTCCTAATTCGAGGCACTCGAGCAGTGAAGCACTCGTGTAAGCCAAGGTGGTGCTCGTGGGCCTGGCTGGCTCCGTCTTTGGAGGAAACGACGATATTAATGCTGAAAATGAACCCTGGGCTGGCTTCAAGCCCGTGCCGTTGCCACAGCCGAACACCCCAGGACCTCTGTGCCGCAAACCCAGCGCCTGTGGCCGGGGGGCTGCCCAAACCCTGTGCGGATTTCACCTGAAATCCTAAAATTTCTTTTTTGTTAGAGCAGGTTGAGCATGATTAAAAGCTTGGTCACTGGGCACACCTCTTGTGTAACGTGGTTTCACCAAGAGACACGCAATCCGGTCCTGAACACACCTCACCTGTGGCTAAAGTGTACCTAGCAAAGTTCTGCCAAAAAGGATTATTTATTATTTAACATGTTTAAGTGGAGGGTATTGACGACTCTCTCCCCATGCTGTGTCACTTCTTGTCGGTTCCTCTTAGGTCATGTAAGAATTTCTTTTATACACATTAAAACAGACTACTGATCAGTGTGGAAATGAACCTGTTTACTGTACTGTTGTAAATATTGTGCTTTATAATTCTGTATATTAGCTTCTTTTAAAGAAAAAGACTGAACTGATGATGCTGTTCAATCTCTGATGGGGCAAGGACGAAGGATGAACCAGCTCGCGGGCTTGCTCCAGAGCCGAGGTGTCCATCGATTGCGCTGCGGCTGGCACTCTGTCCCGGCTGTTGGCAGGCAGACCCAGCGCTACGCTGGGTTTCGGACCGGCGAAGGCTTCGGCAGTCTGATCCCCGCCAGGAGCCTTCGCCCCGCTCCCAGGGCCAGCGGATCATCTCCATTTTCCTTTTCTAGTGCCAAAACCAACCCCACCACCCTGTCCCGCTCTGCTTTCCGTCCCTCCGTCCGTCCTCAGCCCCGCTGCCCCTCCGGAGCCGTTCATCCTTCGGCGCCCGACCCCTCGCTCCCGGCCCCTGCGGGCGATGGAGACGGGATACAGTCAGCCTCTGGTTACAAGGAAAAAGGAAAAAAAAAAAGCTATAAAATAAAACCAAACTCCTGGTGAACGGCTGCAGGTGTGAATTCTTGGGCTGGAAAACGCCGTTGGAGCGAGAGCTGCTCCTCCTCGGGAGGGGGGGTGATACACCCCGTACCCCCCGGGAAGCTCTCAACTGCCCCCCCTCAGCTGCCCCTGCCCTCGCTGCAGAGAGACCCCCCCGGCCCCAGCCCCTTTTGGGTGAAAATCTGGGTTATTTGAAGATTTCTCATCTGCTTCGTTCTCTCTCCCCGCACAGGTTTGCTCCCGCCCCGGCCGGGCCCCGCGCCCGCTTTGCTTTTGCTTTGGCTTTGCTGGTTTTGGCTTGTGGGGTTTTAAAATTGTTTTATTTTTTTAAATTGTTTTTTCAAATTTCTTTTTCGGGCGCCCCGCCCTCTCCCACGTGCCGCAGCGCGCGGGCCGCCCCCCTC
>Ga0065711_1001556_pt1 | contig 42198 bp, 28 predicted proteins | sample Hoacrofraction12_FD_59098 | JGI IMG/M metagenome (GOLD analysis project Ga0065711, IMG submission 59098) | Hoatzin crop microbial communities from Cojedes, Venezuela - Epithelial fraction 12 v2 (version 2) | ecosystem: Host-associated > Birds > Digestive system > Esophagus > Crop | place...
AAAAAAAAAAAGACAGGACATACACTTTGCAAATTCCAGTTTTAGGAGCACTTTTCCACTTCAAAAATCTCAGCCAAATGAGAAAAAACCTTCTGTAAGACAACAATGTGCTGTTTAATCAGTGGTGCGTTACCGTTAGAGATAAAGGAATGGACAGACCCAGTTTTTAACTCTATTTATCAAAATATGCTCACTTCTGATTGCACTCATGTTATTTTGAAGAAATGACTGAAAATTTTCATCACCAATTGTACAACTTCTTTATACAAAACCAAAAAAGTTGCTAATATCGTATATACATGATTCAAGGAGACTATTCATATGAAAAATGATCTCAGGCAGGTATTTTGCATTTACGAAACATGACTTCCATTAACACAGTAAGTTTTGTAAATGCAAGCAAGTTCTTCCTTGCAGAGGATTCACAGCAGGTGCACAAATGGATCTTAAAACTTGCTCCTTTACAGGTTTAAAACAGCGAGACGGACAGCATTAAGACCCAGGACAAGGGTTATCGTAACAGGCTCACGTGAGCGCTGCAGGAGTTAAGTTTTTAATCTGGCAGTCAGATGAGGAACCAGAAAAAGCATATGCAGTTGCTCTTCAGCACCCGTAGGGGCTATTTTAGAGCAGCATCAGACATTTGGCATGTGCTAGGAGAAAGGAAGGAAACTACTGAGAAAAAACGGTGACTGTAGGTAGAGGGAGAGGTTTACGAAAGCCTTGGGATTTGTCGGTCCCTTCCTTGGGGAGGGCTAAGCCTCCTTGGCACATGCCCCAGTCAGAGCCTGAGGAGGGGATACGGGGAAGGCCATACACTGATACTTGGGACCTTCACCACGGTGCCAAAAATACATTAAAAAGGAAAACGTTCAGGGTTTCGTGCTGTTTTTTTACTAGTGGAATAAAATCTGAATACCAGAATTCACTGAGAATCTATATACACCACATTTTAGTTAAACACACACCAATCTTAAAGTCAAGATTGACTATTTTTGCATTTGTAAAATGGCTAGAGCTGGGCTAAATTTCAGCCATGCAGGAGACTTGGAGTAAGATCAGAGTTTTCCGTGTGTTCCGCATCAGATTGACGTTTTATTGCAAACGTCACCACAGTGCCAAGAATATCTAGGTAACGACAATGCGCAGTAGATATTCTTGCATTATTAAAACTTGTCTGCTGGAAACAGATCTGAGAATCTAGCCACAGCCCTGAACCATAACACAAACTTCAGCTGAAGAGTTTATTCATTTTATTCTCACTACAAGTTAAACCACCTACAATATCACTTATATATTGCCATTGTTACTCTGTAAAGGTGTGATATAAAATGCTGTAAGACCCGGTACCTTTTCAATTTATATAAACACAGTGAACTTCATTACTGTACATGTACTCTGCAACTACAGCTTAGCTGTAAATCCCCCACACACAATGGTATGGACATTAACCCCTCTATCCCCATTAAACTGTACATCAAGACAATACAAATTTACTGTCCCCACCCACCCCTTACAAAAAAATAATACTCTAAAAGCAACCTACTGCAACTTTTAATTAAGACGATTACATATATTTTAGACCAATTGCTTTAAAGCAAGAAGGCAGTATAAACCTTCTAGGAAAATTTTTATAAAAGAGGTTAAGAAATATAAGACAATTTATACATTTAAAAACTTACAATAAATAAGAGATGCAGGCATTTTTGAATACTAGGTACTATAATCCAATACAAGAACATCTTGATGTTCCGAAGCCATAGGTTGGAAACTTATTGTTCCTCATGTTTCTTCTCATCTCCATGCTTTTAATATTCATTAACCATGACTGGGTACTATGGCTCATTACTCTTCACAAATACTGTGGCTGGGGAGAAATGGTTAATTTTGCTACTAAAAATGTTATAATACACTTTCTGATCATCGTTCTAAAGCGCCCCCCATAGTCGGTGACTCAAAGACAGTAGGGTGACAGGTGCCCCTCTCGCAAGTCAAAACAATATTTGCTGGAAGTAACAAGATTCATACCCCTTCACAAACAACTTGCACTGAGAAGAATTATAACTTAGTCCTGCAGTGAAATATCCCTTTTCCTCACTTCTGTCTTGCAAAATTCAGATGAAGATCACAGCATATTCATGATAAAGTTATACAACTGATTCAGCACCACAAAATGAATTGGGAGACACGACCGTCTGTCCTGGGTTGCAGGATCACAGGTTAGCCAGGAGAGTGCATTGTACTGTTCCAGAACAAACCTGAAAAGCAAACAAGCTTCCATCAGGCCAACAGGCTTCCCCACCAGTATTTTCCAGTCCTAATTTATATAACCCAGTTTCTTTGGTATTAAAGACTTAAAATAGGTTTGCCAACATTCCGAAATAACACGCCTTCAGAATTCTTACAAGCAGTTCAGAGCTAAACTTTCTTTCACTGAAAGACCATAATTTTAATTGTCTATGCTTAATTAATCTGAAGAGGTTCACATATTAAAAAAATTAAAGCAAAACAATCTGATGTTTTCTCAACAAGTGTCCTGTGCTTACATGAGTCTCTCTAGACTCCTGTACTTCAGGGTTTCAGTATTGCCACAAGATTGCGGTGCAAGATTCTGGCTGAACTGTCATTATCTTCCACTCATTTACACACCATCTTCTGTGTTACACCTCAAACTCTCTTCTAGCTTGTGGAACTCAATGTCTTTCAAACATTTTCAGTTGTAATCAACACTGATTAGTTAAAGGGCTTCGACATGTTTGTCTTTAATTGCACTGTTCTGTGGTAAAGCCATCTTTTAATCATTCAAAGCACAGCAATTTTATTGTCTCTGTGATTTACTAAGGATATCAGAGCACAAAGAAAAAACTAAAGCAAGAAAACTAAACAAATATGCAGCTTCGCTGCAGCAGTATTAAAAATGAAATGCACAATATTTTTGCAAGTGATCAATCACAAATACCTGAGCACATCAGAAGTTTGATTAGAATCAAGTGGATGGGAGTGTTTACTGTGGAGTAGCTCGTCTGATTGCACTGAAGGCACATGGAGGTGCAAAGAGGCCTAAGAAAGGAAGAAAGATGCCAACAGTTACTGCCTGATTCAACTACAGAGTATTTTCTTCCCTCTGTATTGTTGACCTGTACCTTGCAGTCACCTTCTGTTCTGACACACAAGCCAAATCAAATCTTACCCTTAGGCCACCAACAAGTTCAGGAATTATCAGAATATAAAGGAAATGCACACAGATCTCTCCTAAAAGCACACTGCTAGTAGTGTAATATATTTCAGAATGTTTTTTAAATCCCTTTGCTCATTAAGTGATTATTAAAAAAGCAACTCAAGTGGCCCAAGATGTCTAGGAATATACAGACTTGGAAGTTCAATTGCTTTCCATAAGACTGGTCTATTTATAACCCATATATAGAGCGGCTTAGGGTAAATAATAAATCCTCTATTCAAAAAAGTGTCTTACACCAAAGCCACAGCTGAGCTTAGGCCAAGAGGAACCCCTAATCCAAACACAAATAAGGCTGAAGAAGATATATCTGTGTCATTAGAAAACAAAGCATAGTATTAGAGATGCTAATTTCAGTAAAAAATGAATAATTTTAATATAGAAAGTTTCTCTGTATACTAATGCATAGCCTTAAATGTGCCAAGTATGTCTAGATTGTGCCATTAAAAGATAAGGGGCTCAGACAATATCCAGACAGATGATACAATGGTTATCGTTTGGCAGTAGCCAACATGAAAAACCTTTTATGCTTTGTGCAATACATAGAGATGTATTTATTTTGTTTTTGTTTCACCCAGTGCGAATGAGATACACTACACTTGTGTACTTCCCTCTCTACCACTGGTCCCCATGGGAGCCAAACATGAACCAGAGATCTGTCTAGAAACTCAACCTATTCTTACAAAATACCATAGAACAAAGCCAGAAAAAAGCCGAAAGGAGTCCAAAGCCGAAAGGAGTTCAGACTATCGCGAAGAAACAATCGGAAAAGCAGAACCCTCCAGAACATTTGCTACTTTGATTAATCGTTTTTCTTCGCTTAAAAAAAGTCAACGTAAAAAGCCAAAGCTCAAAAATTTAAAACCAGAGCTCTCTTGAAGCAAAAGCAGACACATTCCCAGAGACACGCACCAGCTTTGTTTTAAACCTAATCGTTCTCCTAACAGGATCCCTGCACACCTTTCTATGACAGACAGCTGCGCAGCCTGCTGAAGTTACAGTACCTTAAGAAACAAGGGGCACTGATTTTGTGCTTGAGGACATGCTGACCAAAACCAGTCAGGCAAGGGACCTGCTTTGGCAGTTGACACAAAATAACCAAGCGCCAATGGCTGCTGCAGTATATTTGTTACTTCATCATGAGATTCTGTCGAAAGCAATCGATCTGTACCTTGACCCTGTAAAACAACAGGCAATGGTTTAATATTAGGAGAGCATAAGCTTCATGGAGATTATCTGTAGCTTTCAAAACACAAAGCCTTTTGAAATCTCCGAGCGCGACATGAATCTTGCAAAGACAATCCAATATCCCATTGATTCAAAACATTTCATAGGAACCTTTCATTCCACGAAAGGAAATTAGCAGATGGGGAAAAACAAACAAAAACCACCCACACAACTCTGTATTTACTCCCATAGTTACCTTGCCCATATCACCTCCATGGGGGTAGTGGGACCCTGGAGAATGTACAGGGGATCCAGTAGGGGATGCAGGAAGAATATTTATTATATCAGGATCAAGATCATCTCCAGTGTCTAACAAGTCAAAGATTCCCATTCCATCTGCTCCATCTTGAAAAAGAACAAGACCAGTGAATTTCTATAGTTTCCCTATGTACAAGATACGACAACGCATTCTGAAATCAAGTGATTTTCCATATACATCTTCTGGTTCATTAGAATAAACAGACTCATTATAGGGGGAACAACAAGGGGTTTTTGGGTGGTTTGTGTTTAAAACAAGAATAAATCCAATCCACTAACCATTGTTTGTGTTAAAGGCCAGATCCAAGTTTTCAGTGGTATAAGTTGACGATGCTACTTGCACAGATGCAGACGTGGGAAACACAAGTATGTGAGTGCACGATGTGTCCTGGGGGGTATTCAGCTGAGATGTCTGCATATTTAAAGTGGTGCTGCGTCCAAATACAGAGCCGGTTGATACAGAATCTTTGGAAGAGAAATCAAGTATTTTCTTAGTTTTGCTAAACCCGAACTATTAGATCCCTTGCCAAAAAAGAGAAAGAGAGAGTTTCTCAAATACCTGGCATAATAATGAAGGACCCCTGTGGTTCCATTGCCACCAAACAAGCACTGAGAATGCTGGGAGAGTCTGCAGCGGAGATACCACACATTCTGCACATGTCTTTTAGTCTCTTACTAAGGGATTGTAGGTTTCGGCGACTCAGCAAACAACTCCAGTCTGAGGATATAAAGGATACACATTTGTCTAGAACAACAGTGCTTGCTGCAGAATATGCATTTTACATGTAATAGTGCGTGGTGCAAACTTCACATCTGTCAAGTTTCAAATACACGAAGGAACTCTAAAATTATTTAGATTTTCTTCCAGACACTTTATATTATTGAAAAATGAAAGCTTCAGATCAACTTTTAGACTCAAAATGCTAACATTACCTTTTAATTCCCCATGTCCTATTCTTCCTAAACGGCCTATCACAACTCTCCATGGCAAAGAGCTCATCTGCACAAGTCCCAGGCACCACTCCCAGAGTTTCTGAAGACCAAGTCTGCGGGCAGAGCCCTTTTTCCTGCGAGCTCTAGAATTAAGAAAGAAGGGAAAACAAAGCTGAACCCATGTGCAACAAGTTTTTACTGCCACGGTTGGCACTTTTTATTTGTATTACCCTGAATATTCACAGGACCCAAGAAAGTTAGTACTGTAGTACATCAATTGCAACTTTGGTCTGTTTGGTGGGTTTTGGTTTGTTTTTTTGATGTTTTTGTTTTTTTTGTTGTTGTTGTTTGGTTGTTTTGTTTTTTGGGGTTTTTTTTGAGTTAATCACATTCTAACGCTGACATCAAAATCCAGTAAGCCTATGTGTGTGGGGAGTATGAACACACATACAAAAACACTGAGGAATCACACAAAACCAAGTAACGTTCTTCTACAAATTCAACTCAAGATGATATGCACATAATACAGAAAATAGGTATTTGCTTTAGCTGGTTTTGCAATATAGTGAGTCTACAAAAGTCAGAGTGATTCTTACAGCATGATAAACTAATTCTTCAGGGGAATGAAAGAAGCCATACATGCTAAAAACTAAATTAACAGTTTCATTCTTACCTGTTTGGTACATCAATATTAATTATGCAAGTTTCTAACTGTTCTCCATAGAGATCTGTACAGGATGCAAGAAGCCATCTTTGATCATGAGACAAACAGTAGCCTACGAAAAGTACGTTATACTTCTGGCCAGCTTCTCCAAAAGTTTCTCCTAGTTCTGTTTGCTTGTCCTTTACAGGAGCCAGTATAAAAGGAGGGGTGTACAGCCGAATACACTCAGGTCTCTATAAAGATGACAGAACAGAGAATGAAGTTTCGGGAAACAACTATTCCTAAAAACTTTAGTTAGTTAACACAGAAGATGTCAGTGATTTAATAAACAGGGACATTTCTCCGATCTGCAGATTTACACAACCACACTTACAACACTCACATCAGGGCTCTTAAGAGCAGTTTCCATGGCTAAACCTGGGCCAAAGCCAGTTAACGTTTTCACATTGGTGGATGTTGGAAGAGGTCTCCGACACTGAGTGAAAGCTGAAAATGCCAAGGATTTTAAATGCTGAGTATAAATTTGCCGGTCTTCATGTTTCACAGGTTGTAGAAGGTACTGACATGGGACAATCTAGAACAGATTATAGAGGGAAAAAAAAATAATCATTACTGTTTCATCATTAGATTAAATGGCTTTTGAGATAGTTTTTGGGTACGCTGCTTTCAGAATTTTACTTCACAATCAAATTTCACTGATTCTTGGATATCTCCTGCCACTTCCTCCAAAGTTATGTTGGACTTCAAGCAATTACTCTTGTTGAAATTTTCTTCAGAGGACAGAGTAATATTTGTTTAGAAAAGAATCTTCATGATTCCTCCAAACATCCTCTGTTAACTGTTCTGCCGCTGTTGACAGCATTACAGCTGTCTGTCTGTCGGGAAGGAACACTGCCTAGAGCCCAGCAGGGTCAGGCTGGCAGCAGATTCCAGTTACGGGACAAGCAGCCTTCCCATACTCCACTTTTTACTGGAGTAGGCCACTACATTTCCTCAGAGATGAGACTGATGCGTTTAGAATCTACTACAGCATTTGGCTTTGGTTAATAACACCCAAACTGCTNTAAAAACTATAATCGTAATGATTAAACCGCTGTAGAACTCTAATGTTTACAAAGCAAACGAAACTTTCACCTTGAGGGCATTATCTCCTCCAAAACCCAGCCAAAGCCAACCATACTTAGTTTGGCATGTTTCTCTGAATGTTGGCTCACCTGCACCGAAATTATATTCTTGATGTTAGGAGGAAGAGCCTGAACCATCTCCAAAAAGCAGCGCAGAAGTCCAAGTGTCCACAAACTAGATGAGCTATTGTTCTCATCCTTTTTTTCATATGTAAAAGGATCAATTATGTAAACTACAATTGCAGGTGGATAGGTGATAGCATGTGAATCTCCATCTGTAGGGACTCCAACTTTATCACGATCCATAGTGCTGCAAATGAAATTTTGAAACCAGTTACAAAAAGCTGAGTGTTTAAATGATTTCTTTTTACTTAAAACTACGATCAAACTGTCAAATACTCATTTGAAAGGCCTTCAAGTCAACTATGATGTAAAAACTAGTTTTTTTATTTCATGTTTGTATGTGAGCTTATCAGCAACTCAGTATTGCCTGTCTTTTTTTTAGCCTTCTTTATTACAGAAGCTCAACAGCACATTGTTCTATTGCTTCAACTGGAGAACAAGAATACCCACAAGGTCAGTCTCTCAGTAAGAGCTGTCTTTACTACTGTAGCTTCAATAACAGAAAGAAGAACTTTAAGATGGTGCCCGTTATCTATTCCCTGCCACCTTCCTCCTCTTTAAAATATAGAGGTGAGTAGTTTGGTGATTTTTTTCTCTTTAGAGAGAAAAGAAAAAAGATAAACTTTATTTTTGTACCACAGCAGACAATGAAATGCAATGAGAATTGCAGCTAAGACTGGAACCAAATAGTTCAGCTCCACCATGAATGAATTCTCATTCTCCCTACAAAGCAGCCTGGTGACTAGAAAAGAAATATGAGATTTTTACTGAGCAGATGAGAGCGGCATGAATAGGTTCACATTAGTTGAGCTGAGGGGTTTTGGTTTCTTTTTTAGCCAAAGCAGGTTTGATTCTGCAGTTCATTACCTTTCAGAAACCTCTGGATGGGGCTGTGCAGGCACTGAAGTAGCATCTCCAGACATCCCTACTGTTTGCAGTGTTGACTGTTGCTGCTGTCCTCCTGTTTGCCCATTTTGGACTGCTGCCGCCTGAGTGGGCAGGGAGGCAGAAGTGGTATTGTTCATACTGCTAAAAGGCGGAAATGAAGTAGGCTTGCTTGTTGGTATCCCACTGCCTATACTGGCAGAAGAGGACGATGGGGCAGTGGTAGTCAATGTTGAATTAGCCGTAGTAGCTGCAGAAGACATGGCACCGTTTGATGTTGCTGTCATAGAACTACTGGCAGGAGCTGTAGGAGCAGACGACGGAGTGTTTGGATTTCCAACATTAGCTGTCACTGGGGGCAGAGCAGAGGCCGGCTGGCTGGAGGGAGGGACCAGATTTGTTTGGGAAAGTAAAGAATTGTCCAAAGGCTGAGAAGCAAGATAAGGACCTAAAACCAGAAAAAAGTATAAATTTTATATTGCATCTGTTTTTAAGCACATTTCATCTATGTAAGTCTATAGTTTTAACAAAACAGAGAGCAAACCTTTAGCATACATTTTACCTCTCAAAATACCTGTATTAAATTTTCAAATTCTAGTACTCTCATAAGACTCTTTCAAAAATATCCAGAAATCTATTTTTAAAATATTTTTTTCCAGCCATGCTGAATTGCTAGAAATCACTGCTTCAAAATTAAAGTCACTGATACAAAAAGATAACCAAAGTCCCTGTCAGGCAGCAACACTGCTGTTCCCTAAAGATACTGCTAGATGGCAAGAAGCCATTTTAGCACATATCTAAATATGTGGGGGTTTTGGATTCCACACACCCCCCCCCAGCTTAAAACCAGAAAACTGCAACAAACAATAAGACTCAATGAATAAATGCAATGATTTCTTCTTCTCTACTGGAACAGAGTAGGTGGTAATTGTATGAAACAAGAAACGCTAAAAAAAATTTCATACCCAGCTCATATCTGCAAACTTGGGCATACAGTTTGAGTTTGGAAAATGCTTCATTGTTGGCATTAGCTGTTTGCGAGAACCATTCTGTGACCAACTTCTCAGAAAGTTTCTTTGAAGCAGTAGGTCCAACTCGCATGATCCCATCAGGCAGCAACTTACAGATAGGTCTGTGCTGACCAAGCCTGCATGACTGCAAAGAAGGCAAAATAGAAGATGCAGGATAAGGAATTTATAAGCCTTAAAATACGTTAAATATCACACAAAGGAGCATATATACAAAGACAGAGAACTTTAGTTTAGTTATGACACCCAAAGTAACATTTTAATTCTAGAATACCATACCACAGTATGAAATATTTTACAGTGATTTTATCGTTTATTTTCAGATTTTCCTGCAAGAAGAACAGGTTGATATATCATCTACTCTAATCTTAATCACAATGCAAGTAATATGTGCATTTAGTTAATTAATTACATGTAGCCAAGACAATTAAAGTGGTAATACAGAGTTTTACCACTGAGTGGCGTTTATCAGATAAAGGCTCTCAAAACAGCTATTACTAAAAGGAAGTGTGAGCAGCATGAACAACCCTATCTTCCAAGTGCCCATTCCAAAAATCCTTTCTAGCAGCTTTCCAAGATAGCATTCCGTGCAAGCGTTTATAACATGCGAGATAAGCCTAGTAAGTAGTTAGGAGTATGCATTAGAAACAGTCTTTTGAAAATCCATTTCACTGCTAACTATTCACATAAATAGCATACCTCATATATTGCAGTTAGATCCCTAAAGAAGCTTTTTGCTCCATTCAGCAGGGCCTCATTCTCAGGGCACACCACAACATAAGCAACATCTCTTTGAGATCCGTAAGGTTCCAACATCAGCCTCTCCCAATACGGCAACGCAAACGGAGACAGCACCAGAAAATCGTAATCATACCCCAACAAAAATGTTGGGATTGGCAGTGGTTCCGGGGACTCATCAGTTCCTGGAAAAACAAGACACATTTACCAATATACTAAGCACAAAGCTTAAAATTAACACCCTGCTTCTAGGAAGCATGAACAGAAAAAACATTAGCATTCCCAGCATCTACCAGGGAGTAGCACTGCTTATAAATGGAATAGTTCTTATTTTAACAGATACAAATGAAAAACCTGCAACCCTCTGCAAAAAAGCATCAGCTAATTATTTTTATTTGCAATCTCTCAGGGCCTCAATAAGAAGTTCCACAGTTGTTTAATATTTCTATGAGTATATAAACAATCAGGAACAGATCTTTACTGTCCAGGAAGCCTTCCCCTCAGAGTGATGAAACAGAGGGCGAAGAAACATAAATAGTCTAAACAGCTATGTAAAGTACCAGAGAAAGAAAAAAAAATCTTAAAAACATGCATTTACATGTACCCTAGATATATAATTACCATGTTCTAAATATAGCTACAAAAGATCTGCCGGTGAAAGGTCACTCTTCTACATAGTGGTCAGTCTCATAGGCTAATGAAGTCAGTTTAAATCTTGAGTGCACAAAATCTACCTTGTATCTGTAAATGTGCATCACATGGTGGCCACTCCAAATATTTATCACAGACAACACACTGCATAACATCAGATCTTCAACATAGTTCTGAAACTAGTGAGCAATAAAGCACACTTTTTCAAGCATTTCAAAGCTAGTATTTTTAACTATGCTATTTTTGGAGTAATTAAAGTGGAATAATTCTTCTGAGTAAAAAAAACAAAACAAAAACACACAGAGCAATTACTGTTCTTAACATTGAATCCATCTTTGCATTTTCAGTCCCTCACTTGGAGAAGTGTCAAGTGTATATAAACAGTGCAAATGAAGCTGTTAATTTTAAATACATGAATCTTTAATTCATTCACTGCTTTAAGGAATATAAATATTTTCTATTTTTCTAAAGAGAAGAATTCTCCCCGGTCTAATAGCTCTTGTTAATTTAAAGAAAGGTCAGATGATGTGCAGAATTCCAACAGGCCAAACAGCATCCAGACACAGGTCTGGTGGCCAGACCGAGCGGTGATTAACAGACAGGCGCCTACGCAGCAGTTTACCGTAAGAGCCCCTGCCAGCCATTTTGTGAAACTGTTGCCATGTGAGAGGGCCTTGCACGCCCCAAGACCGGACTGTTCGCTTTTTCTGAATCGCATCCTGAAGAACTGGCTGGAGCGAGAGGAGCATACGAAGGATGTCCTGGGAACACTGCATGCTCACATCCACAACTGAAAGGACAAAAAAATTGTCAAGGCCTACTGCAACAAACAGGATAAAACAAAGCCCTCCACAAAAACCTCAGAATCCTAAACCACCTTGATCTTAAACAAAGTCACTCTCTTCTGAAACGTACATGCAGGCCACTCAAAGTCCATGATATAAAAAGTTAAGCACACAGGTTTACAGTTCTCCCTCTTCCCCTCTCAGCCACTCAAAAAAACACATGGGTTTTCTAAATTTTTTATTTTTCTGTAGAGTTTTTCCCCTTCAAAGCCTTACCATCTTATTATTTAAGCCAAGGAAAAACACCTTCAAATTAAAAAAAAAAAGAAAAAATACAAACAGGTTGAACAACCCTTGAACTACAGGATTTTCCCTCCCAGTAACAGAGGGTTAGGCAGACTGCCACCCAGTGCTCACTTCACAGAAGTCGAGGGAAGCCTCAGTCACAGCCCATTTCATCAGCTTGCCACTACTATGCCATTTCATGTACAGTGTTCAAGAACAAAAAGCAGACACAAAATTTGGTATGGCTAAAATTTCACAGCCTTCCATTTAAAAGTCTCTTTACATCTTTTTATCCTAAAAACCAAGGTCACAGTAGCACTGAGTCTACTCCCGGGTGCCTGAAAACACTGATTTATCTATAGCCTGGGCTTTTAAACTTAATCCCCCAATGATACACAGCAACATAGCTGTGTTAGTTCCTGTCAGCCCTCCTCATCCTCACTAACAACTACGAATCGCAGCTAACTGCTATCAAAGTTTCATACTTCACTGTTCACCCTGCTAGAGATGCTACTTGAAAAGACTGAGAGGGGAAGTAAGCAAATACACACAATAAAGGGTATTCCATGAGACAGTGTATCATTAGTCAGTCCCTAGCAGCAAAAACCCAAGCATCTCTGGCAGATCCAACATACAGGGAAGGCTACAATAATGCTTTATTTGCCATACTTGCCATTAAATTACTGCCCCCCCTTGAAGAAGGGGGGAAGCCAAGTGAATCATAAATCTTGTTTAATTCTACCACAGTAGCCTTGACAATACAGTCACCGCTCGAACCACCTACACTTCCTATGTACACTCATTCCCCAGAGCCTCTGTGGATGCAGTCACCAAAAGCTGCTTTAAAAGAGTAAGCCTAGTGAAGTGTTGTGGACAATTACTGTGGTCTTCCATTACAATTCAAATTTATGTTAGGAATTTACGACTGACTGTAGCCAAGGCCTACACTCTGCTTGGTACATGGTACCAGCACAGAACCTAGAAGGAATGGTTATTCTGAACTCTGTTAAAACAGAAGTTTATGCAAGCGTGCAGGTGGAAAAACAGTCTTAAGCATCCAATATTCAAAAAGGAAAACACAAAAAACGAACACTTAAAGAAAATTCATAGATGCACAAGTAGAAAATAAGCTGTTTTCAATATTTACCGTTTCTTTTTGACCAGTGGTGTAAGCAAGTAGTTTTCACAAGTGCTTCATCAACTTTGCCTCCTGACATATTGTCCATGAACTGCCGTCCATGTTCCAAGGCTAAGTAGCAGTCATTGCAACAATCCCTTTCTTCCACACGTACCAAGTTGCTAACTGCACCAGCTTTGGGAATAGAATCCTGATCTGCTGCTCCAAACGGTGAGAATAAGTTGGTGCATTGATCCTGCAGCAACAGTATTAACTCATCAGGCAGCTTCTCAGGTTCTTTCAGTCCTCCACTGCCATGTTCAACAGAAGTAGCTCTGAGAGCTTCAAACCGTTTTTCTGCTTCTTTGCCGCACTCCGTATTACGTCCTAGAATATCCAATTCATCTTCGAGAAACAGTCCAGAATTGTTGCCAAATTTTCTATTCATAACAGCACTGAAACCACAGGTACACCTATACTGGGCCTCTTGTGTTGGATCAGGAATGTAAACTCCAACATCAGCACCTTTGATGTTCATATTGCAAACACATATGCAGCAGCTGTCAAAGTTACAGTCTTTGAAGAGATTCATGACAGACTCCGAGAGGATGAGATTCACATACAGACTGTGTGCCTCTGGAATGGAAGGCACAGTTGCAGGTTCAACAGAATTAAGCGGTCTACATGTCGACGGAGTGGAAGCTGGCGAGTACAAATCAGAGTTCTCGTATTTGACTGAACCCTGTGCACTTGCAGGTCCACCAGCTCCACGGGGTGTTCGAGGAGTCCTTGGTGTTCTAGGAGTTGGGAAACGAGGGGTAGAAGGAGAAGGGAGAATTCCAGCTCCACTGTTACTAGGAGGTGCACTACTCGGTGGCATCCCAAACGGAGTATGAGTTTGTGGCGTGTATGCAGGGCCATACTCTTGATCCATAGTGCTTCCATCACTAATAGTAGCCACAAAAAGGAAATACTTTCAGTACACAACATACTGGTTTTGAAGTTTAAGTCTCAAATTTCTAAAAAAGGACCTTCCTAATTAATATTTGCTTTTTTTAAACTAGTCTTTCATAATCCACAGCAAGATTTTAATTCCCTAAGGAACTTCAAGAGCATTTGCTCTAAATGACTTTGCAGGACTCCCACTGACAGCACTGTTAAAGAATCTTTCCCTGCCTCCTTTTGTCTTTTCCTTTGCACAAAGCTTTCAGGAAACCAGTGTGGTCAGAATAAATTATAAATTGTATAGTTGTATGGACACCTTTTTTTGTTCATGTTTTATTTACACATGATGTTGACACACACTAAAAAAAACATATTGGGTCTATCAACAGCAGATTCAGCTGGACACATGAGGAAAGTATCACCTGGAAATGTTTAGCTTTTTTTCCCTCAGCAGTTGAGTATCTCCAAAGACCCATAAGCCTAATGAGACCTGGAAACATACTGCTTATGTATGAGCCTAGCCGAAGCAACATCAGTATTGACTCCAAGATTTAATATTAATGCCATTTTCTCAATATACGGATTGGGCAACAAGAAGGCTACGTACTTATACCAGCTACCAAAGCAGAAGAGAAAGAGGAATAAATAGTTTCTTCAAAAGCTACCAGCAAGACCATCACTACCAAATGCAGATTACAGAAATGCCTACTGCAATACTGCTGTTACCAGGCAATGTCGCACCAGGCATAGCTTCCAATCAAAGGAAATGTTTTCCTAGTCCCAGTACAGCTGAGGTTGCTGCTATTTAAGAAAATAATTTAAGAAACAGAAGCACCACCTACTAAGCCCTTACAGTACCTACAACACCACCGCAAAAAATAAGTCCCAAGTTTACATTTATCTTGATTGTTACCATCTTCATTACTTATTAAAACTGGACTTGCACCATTAAGCTTCCCCAAGAAACCTTTAAATGAGGCAACGAATAAAATGTATGCACAGTTAAGAAGTTATTTGAGAAGACAGTCTCTTACAGTAAGGTTTAATCGTAAGGATTTCTTTTAAAGGCCCTTGTCAGTTGTATAAACACAGTGTGTATTTACAAATATTTCTCATTACACATTTACATAAAAAAACATTTAGTGGTACTTCCTATAGTGTGGATAACTGACCACCCTACAAAGCTTAAACACTTGTGGCACAGGTCATACCCATCTTTGATGAATGGCATGGCAGGTCCTGGAGGAAGTAAATCCAACTTTCCCACAGTCCAACTCTGGCGATAAATGCATTCTTCTGGTAGTTTGATGGGTGGAAGACACTGGCTGGGAAGCGTCTTCAGTGGTGCAAACATGGAACATCCCACTAAAGCTTGACAGTTCTCAGGTTTATAAACGTAAGAATAATCCTAGAAGTCAGACACGGTAAAGCATCAGCATGTAAATTAGAACACTTCAGCAACTAAAACGCTTCCAAAAAAATGTGACCAAGTTCAACCAGTAGTTCTTTCATATTAAATCCTGATATAGCTGCAAAACAGAAAGATTTATATATGCATCACTCACACCCATGGTTCTCCAAAAAGCAATATGCCAACACAACACAAACAATGAACTACAATTACCAAAACACATTCAGCTTACTAATGGCTAATTACATATTACTCTTTCTTGAAGTTCAAGTGGTAAAATACTATACACTACTTACTAGAATGTGCTTTACCTACCCCGCTATAATGCAGGACGCAAGTTACAAACTGTACTTCATCTCCCACAGTTCGTATTCAGGATTAAATAATAAAGTGAATAATAATTGTTAGAAACATTTATCATGACTATCAGCATTACCTACCTTTATTTCAGCAGGTTTGGGGCTGCAGAAACCCTCATCTACTTCAATTCTGAACTGAGATCCCACAGTAGAGCTATTCCCTTCAAGTACTGTTCCTCCAAGTGTAGTGTCCATACTGCCGTATTCCTTATTATTCATGTTCATAGGAGAAAATCCCATAATATGTTGTTCCAATGAAGGTGGAGTTGGATACATTTTATGGAGATCTGCAGTGCCTAAATTCAGATTAGAAGTAGGCTTTAGAGCATGAAAATATTTTGAAGTGTTTCCTTTGTCTTAAAATTTCAGTAGGGCAAATGAAGCGTATGTTTCCAAATTCCCACAACATATTAGCAACCAAATGTTTAGAGCTAGTATTGTATTTAGAAAAAACAAATAAAGCTTACTTATGCATGACAGTGGGTCTAGATTTCCTGTTTTTGCCTCTTTGCAGTTGGATTTGTCATCAGCGCCATTCACTGTTCTTTTAGAGCCAGGCTAAGAAAGAAAAGTATTGTAATAAAACCACTGCAGACACAAACACATGTTCATACTTTCTGCTAATGGGAATTTTCATGTGTAGTGGACTTACAAAGCTGAGATTTTGTATAATATTTAGAAAAACTAAAATAAATCAGAAGCCCAACGCTAGTAGTTGGGGTTACACTTGTCCTCCCTTAATACTTGTAACTCAGAGAATGCTCTCCCATCAAGTCACGATGCTATTAAAATGAAAGACCAGTTATAAAATAACTCTCAGCCTGTTAGCAGACACATTAAAAAATGCTAAATAGGGTTGCCCACAATCTATCAGAAAAAACATACACACTCCCAAAGCCATGCTAACATTACTGATGTTACCATACGAACAGGAATAGAAAAGACGGAGAAATACAAATCCTGGAACAAGAGGTACAGGGAAGAAAAGCCGTTGAAATTAAAAGAACAAGAGATATTTTACAATGTTTAGACAGTACTGAAGACTATAGAAAATAAGAGTCTCCATGTTTAAGAGCAAATACACTTGCTTTATATAATGATGACCTTTGACGGCTGTTAAGATCCTTCAGTCCTTACTCAGCTACAGCTCCCATTAAAGTTGATGGGCATTTTGTCTGGGTAAGGGGATTTAGGACTAAGCATGAAGCAAAGCACAGTTCAGAAAAGACAACTGATTACAAACAGTATTGAAATCGAAACTAGAAAGATAATGGGTTCAGAGCTATCAGAGAACGCAAGAGAAACTGTTCCAAGATAATAGCTGCTGCAATGAAGCAGCTTATTTGGCAGAACACCCACGTGTTTAAATGCCTCTTCTCTTTCAGAAGTTTTTGTTTGTTTCAGTATTACCTTTCTTGACTAGTTAAACAGAAACCAGACCACCGGCAAACAGCACTAGTACCACTGCTGAATCTGTAAAATTATAACTAAAGGCATATTCAAGAAGCATATACTGTCTGGATAGTAAGGATTTAAGATCAAAAGCTTGTTTGTATCAAAAATATGATTATATGAGTCAACCAGAACAGTACGTCTGCTACAGAGAAGCCATGGCACTTGCTTATATGCATGTTTTGCAAACTCTCCTACAAATGCCAAAAAAACCCCAACCCAAAACCACAAAAAGACATACTTATTCCTTGCAGGTTTTTGTCTAGCAGCTGCCATTACTTTTGCACATCACTTACTGTTAGTTCATCTTCATCAGAATTGAAGAGATTGTCAAGGTCAGTGTAAGAGACCACTAAGTCTGTTTCATGGAACAGGCTAGTTGATGCAGTGCGAGCATGAGCAGCAATACGTTGGGCATCTATAAAGAAAAACAAACATTACAAAAACATTGGCAATATAATAAAGACATCTTAACTATTTCCACAGCCAGGGTGGAGGGGGGGCATGGGGAAGTATGTTCTCAGTTCCACTCAACAATCTTATGTGTAAGTGAGGTCCCTTCAACTTTATGACATCTGGATTTTATAGCCAACATTTATTTGCAAGGTACAACAAAGCAAATGTGCTCCAAGCAGATTCTTAATTCTGAAGGGACATGGAAATACAAACCAGAAAGTAAAAACTTAGTAGCCTACTAGAATCTACTGACTACTCAACAGATCATTAACATAGCACAATTAAAACAGAAGGGGAAAAAAAAAGTCCCTTTACCTTGCTTGACAGAAGGACTAAATAGAGACATAGCATCCTCTCCTTCGTGGGATAAAACGGTAACACTAGATGTCCCATCTTCACCCTATTAAAAGGAAAAAAGAAATTAAACAGGTAGAAAAGTTTGCTTAAATTAATTGGGGAAGTGAGGGGCATTTTATCTCCCCATGGGAATTCTTGTACATATCAGAAGTACCAGGTTCTCACTATCCTTCTAGGTCTGGTTAGTGGTACTTGCTCAGGTAGAGGAAAGCTTGGAGTACAGACAACATGCTAGCAACACACAGATGATGAGCACAGAGAAGAATGTAGATCTTAGGTTTTGTGCTGGGGATAAATGTAAAAAGCAAGCTATGGATTCTTCCTACAACACCTTATTGAAAAACACTTGATATCAATGCTATACATTAATTATACTAGCTATTGAATGGAACTCTCGATACCAGGAGGGCATACACACACACAACTGGTCCTAATAAGCAAATTTATTTCCTATACTAGCTCCCAATGCAGTTATATATTCTCCTTTTTTTGAGAGCATACTTTTGTTTTAAGTAGAACCTCATATAGTTGGTACTGCCTAAAACACAAGGAAAGAAAATTGAATTCACTCTCCAAGCAACTTTCACCTCACCTACCCCTAAACCTTTCCACACGTGAACAAAGCACTTGCCTTGTTCTTCCTCCCTTCCCAAGCACCTGCTATTACCTATTTCTACAGAAAGGCTACTGAGCCAGACTGATTTTTGTTCTGACCCAGCACTGTTCTCCCAGTATAAGCCATAAACCCTAACACAACAGCCCCACCAGTGTGCCAAAAAAAATTTAGGTGTAGTTAGAGGCATGCTGCATAATTTCACTGACCATTTCTGCTAGAATACAATTTTTTAAATGTACTTATAAATATCAGAAAAGGATTTCAATTACATTTGGCGACTAAAGCAACTCATTTTAATCTCATCACTGATTTGTATCCTCAGTCCTTTACTCACCTTATGTTTCTTCCCGGTTTCCCTCTCAATGTTCTGCCTGTCTTTTTTACTATCAGGAAATAAGAATTCCACATCACCATCAACAAAGGCATAAGGATCGATTTCAGGTTCCTGGTCAGCTTCTGTTGCTACTGCTGCTAGGTATTGGTTTTTACTCTGATACTGTTGCACCAGTTCATCTGAAACCTTTAAAGGTTTCCTACATTGCACCATTAATCTGAACAGAAGAAAAATAAAAATCACAAAATATTATTTATGTGGAAACAAAAATCACAAAATATTATTTATTACGTGGAAATATTTTTGCTATCACACAGCCTTTACAAGGTTAACTTCACTCTCCCTTTCCACTTTCTTCCTTTACACCCCAGTTTCAGAAAACTTTTTGGGAAAAAGATTAAATCGTTAGTCATTTAATATAACCTCCTCACATACATCAGATACAGCAGTGTGATTCATTCTGCCCATCTCTCCTCAAGCACTGTCAATCCAGATAAAGATTAGTAATTTATCCCAGGTCATAGCTGTCATTTATTATAAAGTGCAGATGTATTAAACTATCTATAGCCACTAAAAGAAACTCTCCAGGCTAAAAAAATTACTCATCGCCATTCCCCATCCACATTCAAACAAATTATCAGAAAGAAGTGATTAAAACTGAATTTTCCATATTTGAAGAATCTAATTCCTGAACATTTCATTCACTGAAGTGTAAACGGTATGCCAACCCTCCCAATACCCGGCTGCGTCTAACAGACCGATACACTCTGTTTTTCACAGAGCCTGGCTCTCCAAAAAGCCCAAGAAATAACCATTACTAAAGCATACAGATGCCACTACCATTAGTAGTCATTTGTATCACTTATACCAATACAAATGAAGCTTGCAAAACACCAGTATCTAGATTACTAATGAGAATGATAAAAACCACATTTGTCTTTGTCATCATTTTTTTGTCTTCACATTTGGAGCCAAAGAAGGAGTTAATAAGTTCACAGAAATTAAGTTTTTGTATCCATAGGTATAACATTGCACCAACAAAAAGAGATACTGACAAGTAGAAAACTATGCTATAATTATTAGCTATACGCAGGCCCCTCTCCCTTCTGCCCCTATCAAAACTTTATTTTATGTATCCTGGTATACAAAAGGCACCATGTGAGGAAGGTATTCCTTCAAACAAGACAAGTATTTCAGCAGTGTCAGACTAATGTAGGTACACAACTACTTCTTGCTCCGAGACCCTCTTCCTCCCATACAGTAAAAGAATGACCAGTGAAAAGCATTTACTTAAGTCCCACGCACGAAATTAAAAATGGACATTGCAAGGATGAAGCTTAGAGGGATACTTCAAGTTCAAACACTGGATCCAACATATCTGTTCTTCCCCTTCTCAAGCCTCTGTCCAAAAGGAAATGCTATACCCTAAGAAACTAATGCCTCTCACAATTAGTAGGGCTTGTCTTTGACAGCCCAGATGCAGACACTAATCTGGAGTTTAGAATAAGATAGGCTTACATCTCTCCTCTGAGAGACTAGAAAGGAAAAAAGTGTGATACAGAACAATTCAAAGACTTCAACCCTGAAATTCTGCACACAAAAAGCCACGCTGATTCCTCAGCGTCCTCCTCGCTGCCTTGTGCATCCCTGTCAACTGCGTGGTATAAGAAAGGACACAAACAGCTTTGCTTTGTCAGAAGACTTCCTAGAAATAAGCTTTCCAAAGAAACACCTCACAGCCAACAACATCATCAAATCCATCCATGCTGGTCATCAATGCTCAATAAAATCTTGTTAGGCATGAACACCACAGCACAGCGACCCAAACAACAGTGCAAGGAGTGTGGCTGTGTCAAGCACCATCGGCATTTACGTCTGGAGTAGCACTTGACAGAGTTGAGGATTTCCTCTTTTCCAAATCCTGCAAAAATTACCATCAGGGAAAAAAAGAAAAAAGAAAAAAAGAAAAAAAAGAGAGAGATGGGAACGACTAATACACAGCAAAAGCAAGCAGGAGTATCCAGCATTTTTGACCATCAAAGAGGAAGAGAAGTTAATATCCAGATACTCGGGGAGGGAAGTTCAGTAAGTTTTTAAATCAAACTAGAAACTGTACAAGAAAAGTCCATGTCTTGAACAGGAAAAAAAAAAAAAAAGAAAATTTTGCTGTAGAGTATATCTTTGTCTGGTTGGAGGAAATGAATTCAATGAAAAAAAAAGTGCTAAAAATCCTATAAATGCACATCTTGAAAGAGCTGAGACATGCACCAGCTAATGTAAACTCTTAGACAGTGAACACAAAAGATATGGCTAAGAAAACATGTACAAGAACAGACCAACAGCTACAGCACATTTACTCCTTCTCACAGCTTTCCTACGCAGCAAAGTCAATGTGACTGCCATCAGCGGCTTTCCACTGCCAGCAGCAAAACAGAAAATCAACATAAAATTTCAGTCTTGTGAGTAGCTGCTTCAGCTCATCTACCACAAACTAAAGTACACTATCTCCAAAAAAAACCAAAACCAAACACAAAACAACACACCACAACTCAACAATTTGATACCGGTCACATTAAGAGTCTCCTTTCACCTAAACAGGTAAAACAAAAAGCTTTGGACCAAAAACGATCAACAGCAAGTGAGCTGACAGATGCAACTCCAGATGCGTTCGAGATGCATTTTTTTTATCCCTTGATCTCAACTCTAAGCCAAAGTTTGTCACCTCGGCATCCCAGTCCCAACCACATTCAGTTTACACTGCTATTAACAGCCCTGTCAGCCCCTGTTGCTTCCCATTCCCATCCTTTTCCTGCAGCGTGTCCTCAGAAGAAAATGCTGTAAAAGACAGATGACAGGAAGAATTTCCTACGCAGTACAACATCAAAGGAGACACAACCCAGAAGGCCAAGTGGGTTTGTTTCAGATTTTTTGTTCTTACAGGTTTTATTTCTCAGTTTGGTGGTGGTTTGGGTTTTTTTTTGTCGTAGTGGTGGTCTGTCTTTCTTCGGGAGTCTGGTTTTGCTTTAACTGGTAAAGAAAATCCATACTGATTCATTCTGCAGTAAAACACAGCTCAAATGTAAGTTTTCACACTAAAGCCACTAGTGTTAATTCTTTTCCTTCGTTGCCTCTAAGCTCCATAATTGACTAAAATTTGGACAGTATCAAAAAAGTGACCAATTCCTTTATCCTGATTGAAACAGATAGCAGAGTACAACACTAAAACCTGCTGCTAGGTAACACTGGCTTTCAGAAATAAAATTCTATTTAGTCAACAAAAACCTTTTTTTGAATAGTTATAGACTACAAATACTTTATTTCAAAACAATATTAGCTTATGTTAAAATAAATAAATAAATGCTCTCAAATACATTTCCTGTAGGCTCAAAGGCTGAGGTACTAAAAAGGATCTGGTCTGACTGTCTCAATATTTCCTCAAGTTAGATAAATTCTGTTTCATGAACCAGGGTTTCCCTATGACCTGAGGTCCAAGAGCAGTAACAGCAGATGCACCAGTCACTTGTTTTCTTTGAATGATAACCTCAAACCCTTAAGCCTTTTGAACAACACCAGAGAGAACGCACCATGTGAAAGAATGCCAGTATGTTATTTATTCCAAAGAGAAATTTCTGACATTAGGAAGTCGTTGTAGCCTACATCAAAGTTAACACCTTCCAGCAAACCAGATTAGCTTCCTCATTGTTCCCATCAGCCATTTAAAAACCAGCTTTCAAACTCTGAGAGCTCTTCTGAATAAAGACAAGAGCAGAACTGAGGTAGAAGAAACCTTATCTTTCATAGGGTAAGTCTGCAGCCAACACCATCCATCTTCAAATAGTGAAGAAAGCAGGTATTAAGCATGTTTTTTCTCCCATTTGGGAGTTTAAGTCCCAAATAGGCATAATTTAGCTACAGATTCATTTTACAGTAGAAATATAAACTTCATTGCCACTTGCTAAATCAGAGTTCTAACAAGAAAAAGCTGGAAAGCCTTACTACATATTTGACTGCTTCATGCTCACATTTCATAAGCATTATCTTCTCGCACACAGGCAGCACAGATAGTTACGCTCACACACTCAGCATTACTGCTCAAGCTGATGAGAACAACATTATGCTTCAGAGACAAGCCTGCCTGTAACAAGAAACTACCGCCTCTGGCCTTTGGGTTTCCTCACTTTCTCACATTATTACTACAGTATTAAGCACTACTTACTCTGTAACTGATGTTACATTTTCCTGTCCAGCAGGTATTACTGGATCATCTCTCAACTTATCATTTGGAAGCTGAGGTGGTAAGAATTCCACATCCTTTTTCTTTGGAACTTTGTAATACTTCCAGGTAGTATCAGCTTCATCTTCCTCCAAATTCACTGCAGTACCAACATACATTGTAGGCTCTATAACTTCTGGAAATTGAGCTGGAAAAGGCTGAGACAAGCCATCAAGTCTGTCATCTATTGTTTTTGTGGGAACCAAGGGGTCTGGTGTTGGCATCTGGTAGAAATGTTGACTCTGAGGAGTAGAAGGAGCTTTAGTTACCCCTTCATCAACAACATCACACGGGTGAGGACTAAGTGGTGGTGGCTGAGGTGAATTTGCCATTTCAGCATTATGCATCTGAGGAGTCTTTGCTACATCATTAGTTCGGATATTTGAAAATCTCACTTGACCGTCTGGTGCAGTCATCACAAGCCTCTGACTTGCTGAATCTGCCTCCATGGCAACATCATCGCTGATAGATACACGATGATGAAAAGGAGTCAAAGGGCGTTTCTGTGGCTTATCCCCTTTGTCTTGCTTCTCATTTGTCTTGTGCTTTGGAGCTGCTTGCTGTTGTTGGCCCACAGGTGGTGCCTGCCCCTGCTGACCTGAATTTCTTGGTTTGAGATTTTTGTGCCTGCAGAATTAATATAGGGGAAAATACTTCGCATTAATCTTTCAAATATGTCTATCATGTTCTATTTCACTAGATAAGAACTCACTTTTAAGCCATTAAACAGCCAATTACAGAAGTCAGAAACTGATACCATTCTGAAGTGAACCTGCCTCTTCCTAACCACAACTTAATTTGAATGATTTAAGTAGCATTGCAAGATTTTTAGAATACCATTTAAAAAAAACTTGGAAAAGCTGTCTTATCAGCCAAACACACACAACATAATCATAACCAAAGACAGTATTTTATAACTGCTTTTAACAGAAAGATAGCCACATGAACACACTGTCGCTTTTAACTTCTGGTAACACTGATGAATCAGTAGAAAAACATACAAATTAGTGAATGACTTCTTGAATTGAAGCACCAATGCCAACCAATAGTGCTGTCCAAGAAAATTAACGTCAAGAATCCAGAAGCCAAGCTTGGTCCTATAAAAGCTATTTTGCAGCTATTTACCTACAAATTTAGCAAGTGTGGAAAAAAGAAAAACTCATGTCTCGACTGCATTAAAACAGTTGTTTATTTTCCTGCATAAATGCACTTGAGCTTAAACATTTCATCTTCAAGCTCAAGATGCCAACTTTCTAGATCATCCAGCTGAATGAGAGACATGAAATACCAGAGTCTGGAATGAAGTGTTTATGAACTGCACGTACATCCTTAGTGCCTGGGTATTCTTTGCCACTCTTCCATTAGGAAAGTTAAGAAGCATGCAACTCGTACTAAAAATCAGGATTCGGCAAGAATAAAAAGGTGAGAGGTATCAAAATCTATGTTTACTTTAAACTCTCATACACGTTTTTCACCACTTAGAATTCAAAATACAGAGAACAATACGGGGTTTTAAGTCTTTACAGTTTCTCTTTGGGCAACTGCCTATTTATTTATAATACACACCTCACACAGTTAATTGATTGTTTTCTCTTAACCAGCGCGATCATATCTAAATTCTCCTTTAACAGAATATTTAATCCTCCTCTATTTCCCAGGTCTTCTCAGGAGACAAGTATTCCACAGACCTTAAACCAACCACTTCAACAAAGGAGGAAAAAATGCATTTCTTTCAAACTGCTACATCCTCCAGACATCAATTTCTTTTAAGATTACAATATTCATTGCAAGGTAATCAGCGTAACATTTAAGTCAGAGAAAGCACTTAAACCTTTGCAACACCTCAGTCACCTAAAGATTAGTATTCTGCCATAAACACAGAAATTGAGAATTACTGACATTAATGTTTCCATTTATTTTAAACAACTGTATTAACAGTCTGTGTCATTGCACAGTTTCAAAACAAAAGTCATAACAAAACTGGAAGTTAAATCCAGACTTCTCCCCTGTGTTTTGATCCTTTTCTTTTTCCCCAGCTAATATAAAACACTTATACTGGCAAACAACTCGCAGAAAACCAGTTTCATATACAATCACCCATAGAATGCCATGTTTCCCCAGAAGTCAAGCAGATTTTGGGTTTGTTTTTTTTTCATATCCATTAAGACACAATGCTACAATCATCTTGCTGTTGATTAACACCTTTCTCCCTTCAAGGCTAATGTCACAGCCCTCTATAAAACATTCTTAATTCCTAAATAAATAGGCATTTCCTTTCCATTGCAGCCTGAACAAGTTGCCCATGAGAGAGTTTCTACCCATATACAGGCCTAGGGAATGCCAGCCCAAGACTCCTCAGGAATTGCTACTGAACTGTCAGTAGGTCCACTCAGATGATTCTGTCGACTAAAAACTCTACATTATCTTATTCAGCAGAGTTTCAAGACCTACAATGACATTTAGGATATGAGATACAAATTTTGTTACAGCTTTCCTACAAGCAGCTATTGCTTAATTACTCCTAGAGGAGTCATCACGAGCCCTCTCCTGAGCACTTCAATCTCAATGTACATTGTTGGACTGCGGATTTGCCAAGTACTGTACCTTGAACAATTGCAATTTGTCCTTTGCGTGGCTTCAACAAAATCCCAGGCTGCTACCTTGTCAGGTGTCTCTTCATCACACAAGCCATTTGATGTAGCAGAATACTTCCTCCTACGATTCAATATCGGGAGAGTTATCTGTGATCAACATACGTTCTTTCTTTACCTTCTATCAAACCTCAGGAGCAGTTTTGTGACACAGGATTCAGCAAAGAAATTATAAATAGCCTTTCACTAACATATTAAACTGATAACTAAACAAACTACTAGTTAGGAACAATTTAACCTCTTTAAAATGTTTTATTACGCAGAGTAAAGCGCCTTCTACCGGCGGTCACAGTATCTTTAACAGAACTACTTTCTACAACGAACAACACCACCATGGGTATTTTTAGCTTCACAAAATGAGTACATACTTGTTCTGTGCTCTGTTCATATTGCATTCTTGCCAAACTCTGTCCACCACTTGATTGGCTAGCTTTCTAGGTATTTTGCCACCATGATGGCTAGTACTGTCAGAGATAAATCCATCAGAAACTGAAGAAAACTTCACCCATTTCTGGGCAGACTGAGCATCAACTGAAAAGCAGCACCAGAGGAAACAGTTTTAGGCAATGAGGTAATACACTCACAACCACTATTACTCCAATTCAACCACCACAGGAACATCTTCTTAACTCACTATCAGGAAATAAAAACAAATAGAAAAATTTAAGTATAGTAGCAGATTGTTATGACATGGTTCCCTTGTGGAGGTGGGGGGGAGCATCATATACATTTGTTATAACTGGGCTAGTTATTCTTTATCTTCCAAGAAACTATAGACCTGAAAAAACAAAGCTACCTGCTAGAAAATTTAACAGTATTATTAAAAGAAAAAAAAAAGTCAAACTAATGAGATAACAGAAGACCTTGGGGGAAAAACAAACAAAACCTCTTCTGCACAAGAACTGCTGTATGTACAGCCACCTGAAACTAACAGTGAGCTTTACCCGCTTTGACTTCAAGCGGTTTACCATAACCACTACTCACACGCAGTTCAGAGGGCACACAGCCTTACTGGAAACTTAACTGCAAAGAATCTTCCCTGGACTGTGAAAAAGGCTGAAAACATCACCTTGCTCACTAATGACTGAGGGAATATCTGAATCCTTTTCAAACACTGACAGATTTAAAGGAGAAGCCACCAAAATTATTTCCCATCTGCAGAAGCGAATTTTATCATACCTGTTTGAACTTCCTCTGGGGATGTCGGTGGAGTCAGAGTTACTGAAGACATGGCAGGATCTCTTGTGGAAGCAGGCACTTGGTGGACACCCAAGCAAGTAGTTGAACAGTGAGATGCCCCTACAGTACTAGGAGCAGGGATGTCTGTCTGAGGAACTAGAACGAAGCATGCTGGATATACCATTCGCACACCAGCTGAAAAAGAGAACAAGTCAATCTTACAGTTGTTTACCAAAAATGTATATTTAAAATCATCAAACGGATCATCTTACCAGTCACTCATAAGATTACCTACTCTTTCTACCTACTAAAGTATTATCTGTGGTCAAAAAGTCTCTGTCGTCATCCTTATCATTACTTTATGGTTTGCTTTATGCAGAAGACTTGGGTGAATGAATAAAAAGGGCTATGTATATAACGACAGAGCACGCCCTGGCATCTACATATCATTTGGTTTGATAAAGAAGACTGAGAACATACTCTTTAGTATCACATAAAACCAACATTTCCCTCCCCATCATCACCAGGGTCTCCAGCCATCACTGCAACACAAGCTTGTAACACTCATTACAGAGCAATGATTACATTAGTTGGCAAATCAAAGGTCAACAGCCCACAGCAGAGGAACAAACTACTGCGTCCCAGGGGCTTAGACTTTAGGAACAGCAGCAGATAAATGCAGTGCCCGAGTACATTAAGTTCTCCAGGACTGTGGTTTTGAAGACATCTCTGAAAGGCACGTCTGTTCTGTTTGAATTTGCACAGAATCTGAAACAGTACAACACGCTTTTGATGCATCTCAGATGTCAACAGTGATAGTCTAGGGTTTTTTTATTATCTTTTTATTTTTAAAACAACACTGCTTCTCAGGGCATATAAAGGTAAACATCTCCTAGTAACAGGTCCACAAAAACCACTTTAAGCAACAACTCATTTTAGACAGGCCTGGACATTAAACAGAAAAACGAAAGACCAAGAGCAGTTGCAAACAGTTGTAAAAAGAGTAAAATAGGGTCACCTTCATGTTCAGAACTTGCAAACCTTATTCCAGTAATTAAAAGGTAATCAGAGCGCTCACCAACAAGGACTTCAACAGCAGCTAAAGAATCATCCTCCCAATCCACTTCTTCTTGGTTTTCCTCAAATCCCTCCTTCAAGTTAGAAGTGACAGGATAGAATTGTTTCCATTCACCAATAAGCTTTTTTGTTGATGAATCAGAAAGCTTGAATGACTGCCCTGTGAGCGTGCCATTTAATCCAAAGGGACTTAGAATAACTACAAAGATAAATAAAAATACATCGGAGATTATATCTAAACAAAACTCACTCTTCCCCACTGAAATAGCATTACTGTTATTTCAGCCACATCTTATAAACAACTTAGCATTGGTAAGTCAGAATGCACCCTAATCACATTTTACTATACTGCACAGGTTTCTGGTAATAGGTACAGCATTGTTAAATCTATGCGTACAGTAAGAATCAAGGTACCACAATAATAATTATGAATTAATCCATTTAAACAAGCAACAAGCAAGTTTTCATCTTGGCTAGCAAGGAGTCTCTGTCTTACAGGTGGGATAAAGAAACACTGTTTCAAATTCTGAAAGAGTTAAGGTGTTTCCTCATCCTTTCATTCCGCTTGGTACAGTTACAACAACAACGTATATGCAGGGAAGTAATCTGTTTCATGTTTAGTCTTGTCCTTATTAGGAAAGCACAGCTACTGTTAAATTGCATTCAAAAAAAAGCAAGTTTGGACACCGAGCATTAATAAACAAGGGCACAGTGTGTGATCATGCAGGAGAACCGATTCCTATAGCCAACACAAGTGTGTCTAAGACAGGGAATGGTCAAACAGCCCACTAACCAGATTCAGGCCCCATCGCTCCTTTGTCTTCGAGAGCATAGCCTGCATCTGCTGGTGGAACCAAAGGAATTTACAGGCAAGGAAGAACCAAATAAAAAGGGGTGGGGGGAGTGAACAGGGTGAGTACATTGAGTCAGAAATGGATTTCTAAAAGACGGATTGATGAAGGTATGTGGGGTTATTAAGCATGTTGAAAATGCAAAATATTTAAGTCACCAACAGGACAGTACTTGGAAATTAAGTTTATTGCGTCGTGAAGACAAATTATTTGGCTACATGCCAGGAGATTAATATGGAAATCATCCACCTGCAGAAGAGCTGAGACACACCAACTGGGTTCTGACAATGTCAAGACAGGGGACATTTGGGCAGAACGTGTAATCAATACAAAACAGTAACATCTCTGCTCCCACTTCGTGTCTTTGCCAGAAGTCCTCATTCTGAGCACCCCAAAGGACTGATTCATTTTAATACTCACTACTGACTGGCAAAACCTACCTTGAAAAGGGCTGTTAGACTGCTGGGCGAGAGTGAGGTGTTCTTCACTAAGCAAGTACACAGGCTGATGCTGACTGATTTCCACACTGGTGCAAACATTGCTATCTCCATGTAAGAAGAAGGTGAATGAGCAGGACAAATGCTCACTGGGGAAAGAGAAGTGGGGAAGGTGCAGGGGTAGAAGAGAGACAAAAAAAAAATTTCTAAGTACAGAACTTAAATGATGGCTTTCTCACTAGTTCAAAGGCATTTCCTCCCAAAATACTCATTAATGAAGTAACCAAAATCTCCTTCTATCTAAACAGCAAGAAAATACTAAATACATGCTCCCTTGGAGCATTTTCAAAGTATTCCAGCATTAGAGACAAAACCAAGGATCAATCAATTGTTAGAAAACAACAGACACCAAGTTTTCAATCTCTTTAGACTGACATTATATTTTCTTTTTTTTTTATATTTTGCGGTCTGGAGGAAATTTAAACCACATCATTTTGCAATACAAAGAAAACTATAAATTAATACTTGTGTATCTTACATAATTATTTAAATTCTATTAAAAGTGTTTCTGAACAGTTATTAATTGTAAAGAGTTCATATCTAGGTTCTCCTGTCACAGATCCACTAAGCAGAATTTATATTAAGATTCATATTTAATATTAGCCAACAAATCACTTATTTAAAATCAGCAGGAATGGCAACAGCTTTGAGAAGTATTGGTTCTGTTTTGGTTTTTTAAATTTAATTTTATCTTCATGCTACTGAAGCCAATCAAGTAACTAAAAATGAAATCATACCTACACACAAACAGAATATACAATCAGTTAAAAAAACCCCAAAGCTTAATCTCCTACCTCCCCAGACCATGCTTCAGAGACTTCCCAATTTTTGCAGCTCTGCTAGCTGTTCTGTTATAAAAATACAGATAAACCCCTGCAAGTACAACTATCCAAATATTTTATGTTGCATCCAAATCAGTTCAGTGGTTTATGTGAAATACATTTTACCAGTTTTAACTAAAGGGCAGGAATAGAGCAGCAAGGCAAAACCAGCAGATCCCTGCCAGGACACCACCAAAGCAGTACATCTTCACACCTAGTTCCATCTGAAAAAACGTTTTTTTCTTTTTAAAGAAGTTGTACAAGCACAGCAGTTTTCAGTTATATTAGCTACAAGTTATCTTAAGTGTCTGCCAGACTAATACGCTCCCATAGGAAAAGAACAGATGTTTAAAAGCAAGAAGATGCTATTCACATTGGACATTAAATTAGGTCCACCATCTCAGTAACAGAAGAAAGTCAAGGAGAACCTTAGAAGTACTTCATAAACCAGTGAACAAAAAATAAATCCTTTTCTGTAAGGAAGGCAGACTCAAACACCTGCTCAGTCTCAGAAAAAAAAAAATTAACAAGTCAAGGGAAACAGATTACATTCCGTCAGTCAAAATAGCAGATACTAGTGCGTTTTTTGCAGGGTCCAATGGAAAAGACACTCCATGAACTCCTGTAGCCTAAAAAGACTATATGAACACACCATCATTGTCTCCCCCAAAAGTAAAATTAGACCCCACCAGCTAATGTCCAGGATTGCACGCACCCTCTCTGACCTGATGAAATGCTTGCCATTCCTCCATCTACAGCATGAGAACAAGATACAAACAGAACTGACCAACTCCAATCATTTAAGCAACCCTACTAAAATGCAGCCTCCACAGCTGCAGTTACTGGATACATCTTTAGCATCATTTCAAAGACCTTTCCTTCATCCACCAAGCAGGTAGATGGTGGGACAGCAAACAGTAAGGAAAAAAAAAAAGTTTCTGGAATTGCCATAGTCCATTCAATCTATGAAAACAGACATAAATCGGTTCAGTGAGTCTCACCCCAAAGAATCAAAAAGCACCCAGCAGGGTAGTCACCACAATGAGGAGAAAAAAGGCCATAGTGCTAAATACACGGCTTTGCCTATCAGCAGATTTAAAATTAGGGATCTGAAACACTTGAAGGATGAGAGAACCCACAACCCATTCAAGGAGGAAGAGGAAGCGCAGCCTGTTTTTTTATTACAGTAACTTAAGCAGGCCATGAAGTGAACTCAATGAGAAACTGCTCTAAGTGGCTGGCCCTGACTGAAGCATAACAGTTTTCAAGGTGCATCACGTCTGCGGTGGTATGCTGATCTCCTGTTGAATTTTAATTGTGGTTTAGGACCCAAAAAAAGCCAGGATCCAGACGAGTGAATTATGGCCATTCATTGACAACCACTCAGCACAACTGCTTCAGTAATACAACTCTGGACAGAATCCTTCTGCAGACGAAATCCCAGTAAAGTTACTTTCCAAAATGCAGTGATGATGGAGCTAGTCATCATGTTGACGATTTCAAGTTCAAATGAAGTCACATGGTTAGCAAACACCACTAAATTCTTATACGAAAATCTGATCAAACTTTAATCCTTATGCAAATAGTTGAAGACTGATTTTCAAATTGAATTTTATATTAAAATCACGTTGGATAGTTTTAAGGTGAAAGAGTGGATAGTGTTCTTGGTTCCAAGTGACACATAACAATTTAGAAGCTTAGTATAAGTGAGGCAAAGTTTAAAAATAAAACCACATATTCTTTAAATACGCTTTAAATGCAATTAAGCTATGTCTCTTGTAAACATCACATTATCACACAGATAAAGGGTAGACAATCGTAGCATAATCTGATGGAATTCAGATAAACCAAGACAAAAGAGAAACATCAGCATGATAACAGAAGCATTTCAATTCATTACTCTGCAAAACTAATCCTAAGAAGTGGCGAAGAAAATTCAAGGTCATCATGCAAAAGCCAAATCCAAAAAAACCAAACAAAACCTCCCCAAAATTAGAACTCTTTTCACCCCCTGCTCGGCAGGGGAGAAGTTTCCAACAAAATAATAAAGTAAGAGAGTAGCCATTGTTGTCACTGTCATCATTCAACCAGCTTTGGCAGGCAAGCTGCAAGCACACTACTCGCACGGCAGGGACAGCGGATCTGCTACGGTACAGTTCATTCTAGAAAATACAAACATTACACAATTCTCACTAATTCTGGTTACAAATTTAAGTGTTAAACAGCAAAATTATGCACACCACCTGGGGTTTTTGTGTCAGTACTTTGAGATGCAGCGAAGTCTTTTGATACACAATAGGATAATATTGTTTCACAGTAGAAATACATAGTAAAAACAGCGATGCCCTTAAGCTAAGGGAAAAGGATTTCCACATGGTACACACAGTAGCTCCTGAAAACATGAGTCTTAGTTTAAACTAAAGGTTAAAAGAAAGGCAAAACTAACACTATGTACTCAAACACAGCACTAAATTTCTTCCCAGCTAGTCATGCTCAGAAACTGTTTCTTCACATTTAACATCACCACTTCTGTTAAGTTACAAAACTTTTGGAAAAACCGATGCATGTGAAATAAATCACAAGAAATACAATGAGGAATCCTAGCTTAAAAAAAAAAATAATTAAAAAAAAAATCAAAACCATGCTGTAGCTCTTTGCAGGGGAGCAGAGAAAAGGAGGAAGGAAAACAAAGAATCGGAGCTGTAAGTTACTGGATGCCCCTACATACACCATTTTATGGACTTAGCAACAAACTCTCTGAACGTGTATGATTTTTACTTTTTTTAATTAATACCTTCGTACATTCTCCAGTTCCTTAAATTTCCAGAGACTGATTGCTAGTAGGCAGTGCCACTTCAACTTCAGATTAGAAGGAAGCTTCTCAAACCTTACCACAACCTATTAAAAATATGTATCTCCATAAAATCTCCATTATTTCTCTAACCCATTCTCTCCACAATAACTCACCTCACAGCCAAAAATCCTAATCAAGCAAAAAATTTACCTACTTATCACTTTGGGCTAAATTGGCAAACTACCTTTACAATTCAGTCAAGGACACCGTAACAGCCAGCAAGCTAGTGGTTTCCTGCCTGCTAGCACAGAGTTCATCCTATGCTTTTATTTGCAGATATTTTTTAAGTAGCTTAGAAGATCACCAGATAATTTCTGCACAGAATCTCATGACTAAAATATTAAAAAATACCTATAACTCGAGGCTCAGAACTTTTCTCCTGCATGCACAGAAAAACCAGTGAAGTCCTTAAGGTGCAAATAGAGCAAAAAAAATACCTTGTCTTAAAGCTACTATTAATACCCCCAATTCCCACCCTCCTTTTTTTTTTTCTACTTTTACAATTATGATCAGGTATTGTTGCATGTTCATACATAAGAACAGAGGACAGAATTATAACAGAAAATTCTGAAAACAAAATAATCCTAGTTCTCTCCAAAATCTCATTTTCTCCCCTGAGCCTGAATATGAAGTTAATCCATTAAAATTTCTAATATTTCTAGTTAATATCATTAGAAGTCCTAATCACAGAACTTAGTATCAGTAATTCAGTTTCCAACTGATCTATGAATAAAGATGTTCTAAAGTTTCACAAGAATTCTTTAAGAACTTCGAACACACCAGAATTCAGTCAGAATGAGTTCCAATACTGAAAGCAACTTTAAAAACAAAATAAAAAGAGACATCCTTTGGAAGTAATGCTATTTTAAGCAACCTTCAGTCCTCACCTACGCTCTATTAAAATGCATTTGTATAAAAAATATTTTTGATTCCCCCATGCTTCCTCTTCACTCTAATCATACAAAACAAAGATGTTTTAGTTTCAGAGACAAAGGATTATGATTCTATGTGAAAACAAACAGAAACTGATGCGGAGAATTTCAATACAATTTCTACTTCTACCTTTTTCAGAGAAACTGAAGGGAAGAAGGGGAAAGCACACTGAAATTTACATATACATGAGGTTTCTACATCTCCATTAGCAAATCTGAAAATACCTCCTTGAAAAAAAAAAAGGTAATTAGGTCTGTTTTTTCCTCCACATTAGTACTTACGTAGAGCTTTACATCTTCAAAGTGCTTCACAAACATTAGCTGCATTAGAACCTCACTAATCCACACTTCACTAGATTGCATACTTCAAATCAGCACCACACTATGGCTGAAATCCAAGGAGACTGCAACATCAGAAGTAACAAGGAAGACTCCAACTAAAAAACCCTATAGCATATTTCATATGTAAATTCAAAAAAGCATCCAAATGTTTCAGCTGAAAGAATATTTTGGTTTTGGTTGTGTGGGGATTTTTTGGGTTGGTTTTTTTGTTTTGTTTTGTTTTATTTTTTAATTACCATCTCATATTTTCCTGGGTTGTTTTTGTAAATTACTTCCGAGTTGAACCAAAAGTGGCTTACCAAGTCAAAGCACTGCTAACCCTACCAAAATATTAATCATACCCTTATAAACTATATGCTTTCTACTGCCATTTCCCAGATGAGGAAAATGGACATTGCAAAGCAAAATTACTGTCCCAGAACTAATGGCTTTCATAATTAGGATTCTACCATTTCCCCTTCAATGGGGTAGAACACACCATATTTAGGAGCACAAACACATCAGCTACAGTTTTAAGTCTAATTAATACGCATCATTATTTCAGATCGTTAGATAATGTTTGTCAAAAATCGGAACATACTGGCCAGCACCCAGAATCCTTTGGGGCATTTTGACCAAGAATCATATATCATGACTGGCTGACAACAATTCTCAGCAGCAGCAACAGAGCTGGGAGTTCCCAACTGATGCATCATAGCTGCCCAAATAGAAATATCTCCAAATAGTTATTCTTCACTACAGACTATTTTGGTATGCCACTTAAATAAATTTAAAGTATCAAAGAAGTTCCTTTTAAAAAGGTGGCAGTAGCCTTCTATAGTAAATTCTTGGGCTGGACAACAGAGTCTTACAATTGTATAGGTTCTTTTGGAAATAAAAATTTAAATAGAAAAAAAGTTTTAAGGCAACATACACACAAACACCATGAAGCCCCAAGACCCTTCATATTCAGTTCTTTTTTCATTGTTATTCTTTTTCCTTTAAACAGGTTGAGATAACACTACAACAACCAACACAGGACAGAAAACAAAGCATAACTGCCAAAGAATAAGTCTTGAGGAATTACATACCTGACCACACGCTCAACATGCACTCCATCGTCCTCTATTCTACGATACATTACACCATATGCTTTGTTCTTTGTCAGGCAACCCTCGAGGGCTTTTCATCACGAGAAGAGTGAAGCTGCCAAGCCACTTGAGGCTTTCTGAGCTAACAGAAGACAAGCAGAAGCAACTCCCTCAAGAAAACCCATCTACCACCTTGTCTTCCTACGTGCTTGCTCAGAATAGTTCTCTGTGACTATATACATCTTCCAGGTACAGCATAACACCGCAATGAACTAATGAAGAGAAGCTTTCTACGCAGCCACCTTCACACCTCTAATGGTTCAACAGCCAGTCTTCTTTTCAAACACAGCATCTTCAATTTCCACTCACCATCCATAATCCTCAACTACAAAACTCCAGAATCTTAATTCGGGCTAGAAAGGAGCACAAAATTAAGGATGCATTTGCTGTAATAAGCAAAATATGAAATAAGTAAAATACTAAAATCAGATTTTTATATTAACACAGTACCAAAAATAATTGCCAGGAAAACACATTCACATTTTCTTGATTTAAGAAATGAAAGGAAAAAAAAAAAAAAAAAAACACCCCACAAGGCAAGTACACAAAATGTTTCAATTATTAAATACTTCAGGAGTTTTCTCTGTTTTTGTTTTAGTTATTTTAGGGGAAGTTGTTTTGTTTTCTTAAGTGCTGGGGGCTGAAGAAAATAGAGGATAAGATAAATTGGTTCCTAGTTCTCTAGGAAGAACATGCTATCATACATACTCATTACATTGTAGTACTACTTTCTATGATAAGAGTCTGAATCATCACTAATCAATTCACAAACATGCCTTTCTTGCCCTTGGCTACAAGTTCCCCTATAACATCAGAGTTTGTATCAGCCCCATCAAAACGTCTGCACTTCAAGCAGACACAGTGGCATTAACATCCTTAATGTGAAAGCACAACGAAATCTAAACAAATGCACATCTACATTTTCCAGCAAGTTACATATTCTGTACCTTAACACGAAGTAATAAGATCTCAAAATACAGATGCTTCTCTGACTACTGACAAAAAGATGAAACAGTAGACATTTTCCCAAGCATCTCCGAGTAACTCCCTATGGTCATGAAGGTAAATATAGCAGAAAGCTGATTTTGATGATAACACAAAGCAAAAAACATAGCTAATAGCAAAGTAGAAAAAATCTTCCAGTTCAAAGCACATCACTAATGACTACTGTCAAAAGGCTCTCCAAAATATTTTCCAGATAGCTAAGGATGTTTTGATTTTAGTTAGACCTGTGAGATAAAAATACTCATTTATTCCGTAACCAAGTTATGTGCACTAAAACAAATACCAATTAAGTGACCTGTATTCCAGAATAAGTCACATTCACCCTAAAGACTTCCAGATTTTTAAATTAACTTTATTATTAATGAGCTTAGCTTCATCCCAATAAAAACAAGGTTGAAACAAAAAAAACTATTGTATTATTGTACACTACTAAAACTATAGCATGACATCTTACAAAGAAGCAAAGCTGATTTTTTCAGAATGCAAACAGTTTATATACACACATACACACTAAAAAGTATATATTTCTCCAGATACAACAAATTATGAACAATGCTACAAAAAGTTTGCTCACGTTCCTGTATTTCAGAACTTAAATGAGTAATAAACCTGTCATCTTACATTTTAGCATCCTTTAATTATTGAGGATGCAAATCTCAATTATCTGAACTTGAGCTTTCACAATTAAATATACGTGTGCTATAAAGAATAAGAATCCAGAACATATTTGGAAAACAGATAATAGCTAGACGTTACTCTATTTCAAAGCCAGTAACAGCTTTCAGTGTATTGCTCTTTCCCATTCTGAAACATTTACAAACATCTTGTTAAGCCAGATTTTTTTGAAGTTCAAAATTGAAAAGCATTATAAAATTTTCATTTAACAAAATCTGAAGTATCTGTATGGTTTTTGCATTAAATTATTGTTCAGTGAACAAAAAGAGCATAGATTTATTGTTGAAAGCTAAAAGAAAAAAAAAAATCAAAAGCCACACGATTTTTTCGCTTTTCCTGATGAACCAACCGCCATTGTAACTTAAGCTAAATAAGAGAAAACTGCTTTGTGATGTAAAGTGCTAAATTTGTCTGCTTGTAGTCTCTGTAGCAACCCAATATTCCAAAGAGACAATCATGTGATCAATGCTCTCAGCTCCTGCTGTTTATCCTGCACTGTCCTACTTACAGCAGCTCTCAATTCCAGCTGTCTACAGTAAAAGGAAAAACATCACCTGCTCTCCTGCCGGTACATGATGCCAGAACAGCTTCATTAGAGCTGTTGTAAAAAAATGCTGACATTGCCTGATTTGAAGATTAACATAGGGAGGAAATTTACACCGCAAAGAGAGTTGAACAGACTTAATAGAAAATATTCCAACAGCATCAAGCAAGAGCCCCGTAGTTTCAGCTAGTAAGGTTTCAAATTAAATGTACAGAAATAAATGCAAAACCTGTGGCTACATGTTGTTCTTGTATAGTTAACTCTCTCAAGTATAAAGAAGTTTTTGAGCTTTAACACCCAGAAATCTCCTCATCCTGTTACTTAATAATTCCCAGCATCATTCCAGAGGCAACAAGAAGCAAACTACTCCCTTCCTCTCGAATGAGGTCCCCATGGGAAATAGGATAAAGGCAGCCAAACAGGGGGATAAGGCACAAGCATGGGCTGAGGACCAAAAGCTCAGCATTCCCTTTGTCTTACAGGCAGCAAAGACCAAACAGGCAATAGCTGGTCTCTTGCGGAGTAGCTGCTGTTACCTTATCAATATAAACGCTGCTGAAGTAGGCAGCAAGACCATTTCCACAGCCCAACTTAAAAAAATACCCCCACCCCCTCCTGCAGCCATTCAAGACTGTGGATCTGCCAACACACTGGCACCAAACCCAGCAATCACAGCTGCTGCGGCCAGTTTTACCTCTTCCTCCCGACAAAATGAGGAAAAGAGAAAAAAAAATACATATATTCAGAACTATGATAAGCACACCTTCAAGTCAAGATAACTACATGTACAAAGGCTTATAAATTTCATTTTTTTCCTGTCTAGAATATTTTTCAGCAGTCATTTCCCATGAAGTTGTATACCTGTTATTTACAGCAGGTAGATGAACTAGTATTTCCATGAAAAAATAAAATAATGGTGTGCTGGCATTAAAAAAATCCTGTACCCAGACTAATGTTAAATAGCGTTACCTGTGAAACCTGTGCAGCAAGTTTCATTTTGTAAGCTATGATAAGCTTATCACTTATGATTTTCCAAGCAGGTTTTTTGTTTTTGTGTTTTGTTTTTTATGTGAACTCAACACAAGTTCTGGTTTGCCACCATTGGCTGTATTATTTCCTATTTACAAGGAAAAAAAATAGCAACCGTACAAGTAATATAGTAGCTTTTAGTATTCTAGATTTTCAGTGGTCTATCAGATCCTCCCACAAAACCAGGATTACTCAATTATTTGCTTACTGGTATTTCTACTGTGTTAAAGTTTAGCAAGTTGTACGTATTACTAAAACTTCAGGAGATATCCTCCACCTAAGCGTGTTATACTTTCACTTCATTAGGACTATCAGATTTAATCTTCATTAAGGAATTGTATCAAAAATAGTGTTTAATCTGACAAATTTCCTAATCATACTTATTCCAGGTATACCCGAGTATTTTATCATCCAGCTGGCAAGAGGAAAAGCCTCGTCCAAAGGTTGTTATTTGAGCAGTCTAACCAGAAAATGTAGACAGGCAGTTGGATGCAGCAGGTCACAATCTCCATCTCATACATTTAAAGTGTGGATTTCTGAATAAAGCACACACAACCATATTTCCAAGCAGGGCAATAACAACACAATAGATAGGAAAGGAGAAAAGAGAAAGACATTCCTATTTGTCAAGTTTTGTAATTTGATATGCAGTCATTTAAACCACATTATTGAGCTTCCGTAATCTACCTTGCTTTAAGTGATTGAAAAGGGTTGTGACAAATATCAAGGCAATGACTTTTTTTCCTGTTTGGTTACAGCTAAGACCATTAGCAAAACCTTCTCTTTAGACTTATGTTCAACTGTTTTTCTCCTGATGACCCCCATCACCCATTCCTGAAAACTGAAAATCACCTACTTACAAACGAGCAACAACAAAAACCCCACCCCACAGACTTTAGGTGGCCAGCTGCTCCATTCCTGCCCTATCTATAAACAGAAGTGGAACTAGCATGCTTGAAAACCTCAGACAGTTTCCTCGGAACAAGTCAGGATTACCATGCCTAACGGATCAAATTTCACCCAATACATGACAGTCTCACTTTCCTCACTGCTGGTTTTAGACTGGGGAGAAGTAGGGGGAGGGAGGGAAGAGCAGGTCATGGTTATTACCTTGCAGCCTCGTCAACATGCAGCATGTGACTGCACAATGCAAGCATCTGAAGTTCTTTCTTTTTCCATAGCAAAATTTTTAAGAGACGTTAAACAATAATATGAGGTTAGTTTAATAAGTTTGTTTGTTTGTTTTAGGAGTCACATCATTAAACATAATTAAACAGTGAACACTTAAAACCATCTAATTCTTATTTTCTTGGTCGTCTATTCACATGCCACAGTGGCATCAGTTTATGAATATTCGGGACTGCCCTCAAGGTATGCAACACAATGATGACATGGACGGAGTTTTTTTAGTATAACCTTACACAAGGTAGAAAAGCAACAGAGCAGCAGACAGGAAGCCACGGCTGCCTGAGGATCTGTCATCACAGCCAAACGCCTATTAGAAATCACAGCCTCACGCCTGTCACACTACCACATACATAGGAAAAGCCCAACGTGGCTGACTTCTGTTGTTGGGAGACTAGGTAACAGAAAATCTCAGATATTCTGGGATCACATGCTTTCAAACAGAACTTGGCAAAATCCAGAAGGAATCAGCTTCAAATGAAGGAAATAGCTCTAACTGCACATCTTTCAAAGAGAAAGCAAGTCAAAAAATGGGACTAAAGTCCTGTACATCGCTCAACCATAGCTCCAGAAAGCACATGTTAAGAAGTTACCTCCACCATCAAGGGCATTGACTGCACAGTCTCTAACCAAAAGTCTTCGAAACTAAAGATTGCCAGCAAGAACAACCAACCTTATCAAAATCTGCAGTTATACTACACAGAAAACGAGTCTACAGAGCGGCCAGCAAAGCCTAAAGTGCAGGGTAGTATAAACTATGATCTAAAGCAGAGTGGTAGCAGACTTCACAGCCCCAGTACACCAAGTGCTTTTAAATTATACAGGCACATGAATTCTATACTCAGGGTTTCTGAAGGTAAATGCAAAGAACAGTCCCCAGGAAAGCAAAGCATACGTAACAATATCGAAGTAAGGCACTAGAGGTAACTGCAACAAGGTCTGAAATAAAGAAAGACAACACTCATACAAGGATACGACAGCATGGGGCAAAGCCTTCCTGGTTTTGGGTACATGCACTTTCTGCCTGTACTTCTCCCACTATTCAATGTTTTCTAAGATGGAAAGGATGAATTAAAAAAAAAATATACCAACACCATCACAGGTAACACTCTTCTTCCTTAAGAATGAGCTATACATTTAATCAACATCAGGAATATTGAGAAGTAATTACAACCTTCCTGAACAGAAATGCTCTATTCCCTATGACAGATGCAATACCTGCCACACTCATCTGTGGCCACAGAAGCAGCACTACTTTTTAGTGAGACACACGTATTTCTAACAGAGGAAGAAACAGAAAGTCTTCCAAAAAAAATTCTGCTCCTCCTATATCAAGAGGGTAGTATGACATGTTTTTGAGATTAGTATTATGAATATTACTATTCCTGTTAATTGAAAGATGGTAAAAATGGCCAAAAGACAAAAATACAGCATGAAAACTGTTCTGATTCTTAAGATACGTGCATCCATAATCATAAAGAGAACAATAGCTTTGGGGAGGGGCTGGTGGTGGTTTGCTTTGGTTTTTAATTGTCAGCCACACCTACAAAAAACCCCATAACACTTTGTATAGGTCTTACTGATTAAATGGATCCCGCGGAAGGGAAAACATGTGAAAGTTGCCCAGAACTAACAAAATCTAAACCTTAATGCCAATTCTCTGGTAAGAAACATATTAGCACCGTGGGTGCAACATACAGAGCATTTTGTAGGCAGGCTGAGAGTTCTTTTATGTTGAGTTTGTTCAGTGTCATGCTTAACATTTGGCGAGAGAGGTATGTCCCTTTTGACTAGAAGAGTGTTCCAACCTACACAAGAGATGAAAGTCCACTCACAGAATCACAGCATGGTAGGGGTTAGAAGGGACCTCTGTGGATCATCTAGTCCAACCCCTCTGGCAAAGAAGGGTCACATAGAACAGGTTGCACAGGACCTCGTCCAGAGGGGTTTTGAATATCTCCAGAGAAGGAGACTCCACAACCTCCCTGGGCAGCCTGTTCCAGGGCTCCGTCATCCTCAGAGGGAAGAAGTTCTTCCTCATCTTCAGACGGAACTTCCTCTGCTTCAGTTTGTGCCCATTGCCCCTTGTCCTGTCGCTGGGCACCACTGAAAAGAGTCTGGCCGCATCCCCCTGACACCCACCCTGCAGATATTTAGAGGCATTTATAAT
>Ga0065711_1005762_pt1 | contig 42194 bp, 32 predicted proteins | sample Hoacrofraction12_FD_59098 | JGI IMG/M metagenome (GOLD analysis project Ga0065711, IMG submission 59098) | Hoatzin crop microbial communities from Cojedes, Venezuela - Epithelial fraction 12 v2 (version 2) | ecosystem: Host-associated > Birds > Digestive system > Esophagus > Crop | place...
ATAAAGTCAATTAAAAAAAAAAAAAAAAAGCATCTCCCTAACAAATAGGTTCCAAAAATCTAAGGGAAGTGACAAGAGGAAAACAATAATTACTTGTAACTGAGCCCAGCTTGATCATCCTCTGACAGCACTTAAAATGAAGCATTTCAGGAAAAGAGGAATAGGCTGCTTCTCCTACAAGAGTCATGAGAACCACTGTGAAAAGAGGCTCAAAGACGGAAGAGATTGTAAGAGGCAGGTTGGACCACAGAGCAGAACTACAAGAAGAGATTCCCTAAAAATTTAACCCATACAGCCTGAGAAAGAAAATTCGTAAGGTAGAACCAAGAACTAACTCCTGCTCTAGGAAGTATATGTGTGTGTGTGTGCGTGTGTATATAAAAATCTCAAAGCATCAACTTGAAAAGCAACTGAAACACCTTCAGAACTGTTAAACAGCAACACTCTAAAACTGTTCACTTCAAATTTTATTCCAGTGCAATTAAGAAAACAGAATTCCAGCCACTGGAAAAATCACAGAGTATCTTCACAAAGAATCCCATTTTCTACACCAGGCATTTTATGAGATAGAAGAGTTACATTCCTCTTCACCTGTATCTGTTCTATTTTTATTTCTTTCACTGCTGCTGTGGTTGTCTATTTTTCCACGCAAAGATTACCCTGCAAAGGAAGATATGGGGCCCTAATACATCAGCTACAGGAGGAGCAAACAGCTCAAGAGCTGGCTGACTACCAGTGGCCTGAAGTAAGAAGAAGGCAACAACCAGCTCTTGAGGTTTTAAGCAACTTCCCCAGTGGGAAAGCTTCTTCAAGTAAATAAAAAAACCAAGCTCAAGATGGGATTGTTTTCACACAGCAAATCCCATACCGCATAGCTGGTAAAGCTTCAGGAATTCAGGGAAAAAAGGAAAGCCAGCATCGAAATCCACATAAGGGCTGGGGACAAGATGTCAATGTCGTTTCTGACGAGTTGTGCCGTGCTTTGAAAACATTAAAAGTTGATGAACTGTCCTACATTATTGACCTGAAGGGTCAGACCTAAAGGAAGAGTCCTCACCCAGGCTCGCACATGGGTCTCTCAAAACCCAAACGTTGTCTCCTGTTAGGCAGCAGCAGCTTGTTCCCACGTGGGACACGTCCACTCCCGCCCCGCTGAAGGCATGGGAAGGGCTCGCTTTCGGCTGTCACCACCGCCCCAGGGTGCCGTCCAGCCTGCTGCTTGGGCGCTCCCTGCTCGCTCTGGCCACAGGTCCCTACGGTCCCCAGACGCCTGGCCCTACAGCGAGGGGCATTGAGCAGTTCCCTTCTCCATCAGCCTGGAGCAGAGCCTGGGCTACGTCGCTGTTCCAGGTAACTCAATAGCAGGAGGCATAAAAGTCTCCAGGCAACACTGGGGGGGGTGGCAGAAAGGAAAAAAGAAAGAAGAAATAAAAAAAAAGACAACAGATTGACAAATCATTCCCAGCTATGAACAATATGTTTGGACTACAAATATGTGCTCCAGCACGTTCAGGTTTACTGGTTCTGACTTTCTACATTACTTAACGGCAGTAAGTAAATCACCTAATCCGGGCATCTCACTTCCCAGCAGGTTACTAATATATCATGAAAACAATTTATTGCAATTTGTGCACAGAGCAGAAGAAATCCCAAACAAACCGAACCTGAAGCCAGCTCATGTACTTTAAAAGGAAAACAGCGTCAACTACATGAATATATCCCAGCAGGGAAACTTTCTGATAAGATAACCATCTCTAACCACTGAAAAAATGCTGAGGTGCAGCCAAAGGTAGAGTGTTCAAAATAAACTATGAAAGCAGCGTACGAGTTTGTTTCAATAGCAGGGACGTGTTTCCCTCACCCAACACACCCTTCTCGGCAATCGCCACGCAGAGCGTGCCCGGCAGCAGGGCACAAGCAGAAGAAAAGGTTGCAAAACCACAGAAGATCAAGATCACACGACCTTCACCTGCCCGCTTAGTGCCTTAAGGCACATTAAAATAAAGCTGCCCCAGGGAAAGGGCTTCTCTGGAGGAGGCTGCCTTCACCCCAGGGAGCACCAGGTTCTCCTGTCCCTGGGACCAACCTGCCCCCTGCTCTCAATAGCTGGGCAGCCTCCCCAAGCTCATGGCCAGCCCCAGGAGATGGGTGCTGGAGGAGGAGAGGGCACATGCTGCGAGAGGCCACCACGGGGCCAGGGAGAGCTGCGAGCAAGGGCTGCCTGGCTGTTCCTATCACAGCAAACAGGGATTTACATCAACTGTGCATTTCCCATATCATCATCCCCAAGCATTCAAAAACTTCAGCCAGGTCCCCAAAACTCACATTTTCGTTTAAAAGAAAAAAAAAAAAAGCAAAACAAATGAGTTATTGAAATGGAAAACCAGAGGATGATTTTTATTCCAGAGAGTTTGTGTGTTTCGAGGTTCTCTATCCAAAAACAGGCTCAGTGGCATCCCACCTATCGGAGACCCATAGACAGAGACCTTCAGAGACCAGAGCTACTGCATATGTGCAGTCCTTGAGCTCTTTCCACTACAAAGGGACAGTGTAAAGGAAAACCATGGCTCTAGCTAGGAAGGGAGAGTGGAAAGCAGGATCATTTCCAGCACATTGCACTGATTAGAGGCTCAGGCTTTTCACAGGATCATAGAATGGTTTGGGTTGGAAGGGACCTTAAAGATCATCTTGTTCCAGCGCCCCTTGCCATGGGCAGGGACACCTTCCACTAGACCAGGTTGCTCAGAGCCCCATCCAACCTGGCCTGGTACACTGCCAGGGAGGGGTCAGCCACAGCTTCTCTAGGCAACCTGTGCCAGTGCCTCACCACCCTCGCAGTGAAGAATTGCTTTCTTATACCTAATCTAAACCCACCCTCTTTCAGTTTGAAGCCATTATGCCTTGTCCCGTCACTACATGCCCTTTTGGAAGAGCACCGACCATCTCAAGATTAACCATATCCCTGCAAGGACTGGCAATGCCAGTTTTAGTCTGTCTTCCCAGTAACATCAAAATGAGAGCAGAGATGGGTGGTACAGCTGGACAGTGTTTCAGTACGGGCAATGCAAACACTGGAAAAATACTCCCACCCACTTCCCAATGCAAACATATACATATACACACAGGTATGTACATATGTATGCACACACCAATCCAAAACAAACTGTGAGTGAGAGACAAGGCAATTTGGGTGTCCATCATGCTGTGATGACAAAACTTAGAGCACCACAGTCTTTTGAAACTTTTTACAGGTCTGTGCCATAGTGGAAAGCCTCAGCAGCAACATCCAGAGCTGCTCTTGCCTGCCTGTGAGGCTCTGCTTCACGTCCGGGAGTCAAACCAACAGCCCTGTACACCGAGTGTGAAGGACACTGCTGATGGGCTAATAGGACTTTCTTTAAAAGAAAAAAAAAAAATTCTCTCACAACAATGCATCCTACCCAAAATATCTAGGGGGAAGAGAGATGAAGGCAGATAGACAAATTTCCCTCTGCAGCTATACTTCCATCAAGACATTTTGCACTCACCACTGCAGCACCAAAGAGGGGGCTTACCCGAATACACAGATGGGTCCTAGTGGGGAAGGAAACACAGGAACAAGAGTGTCTCCTAGATGCTCACTGCAAGGAGACAACACTAAAACCAGGGACTGCTTAACATGCAGATTACCAACTTAAAAGCTTGTGAGCCTTTCCAAATAAGGACTGTGATGGTTTGGGGGTTTTTACAGAAATACAAATGAGATACTGCTACAACTTGGGATTAATGAACCAATAAAGCAGTCACTCATATAAAAAAATATGCAATTTGGACTTCTATTCAAATGTAAATAATTGCTTCAGCAGGCAACAAATCATACAAATACTCCCGTGTCACAGGCTTATTGACAAAACAAATGGGACCTATTGCACCAAGGCTGCAACTTCCAACAACCGTGACACGCTGCTACAGCTACGGGCGGATCGGGTTGCAGCCACGCACACGGAACAGCCACATGAATTTCAGCAGTAAAACCCAAGGGTAGGGTTTCTGTTTGTATTCAGTCTGTATTCTGACTTCCAGACACCATCGGGCAGCTGTTGATACATACGGTTTAAAAGCAGAATTTTCTTAGAGCAGCTGCCAGTGTATGCACTCTGCAAGGAAATCCGTACCGGGGGGCCTTAGCACCACGAGCCGCATGATCTTTCCTTGTGTTTATGAATTTGTAGACACTTTTACCCAAGTATATTCAGTTCTCCATCTCACCCTGCTCTTGTGCTGCACAAGGACTGGTATTTATTCGTCCAGTCTGCACTTACACAAAAACATGCCTCTCTGTGTTTTATTACAAAAGTTGCAAGCACAAACCAAGTGTTGTCACATTGTTCGCACTGATGATTTGTTAGACTGTTCTCCAGGAATAACCTGCCCGCTCAGGTCAGCGGAAAGTTTCTCCTTGACCTCAGCAGGCATTCAGTGAGCCCTTAAATGTTTGCTAGTCCCCTCTCATTTATTTTTATTTATTGTTAAAAACACACAGAAGTAGTTTTTCAAACTGAAGGAGCAAAAATATGTGAATGTACCAAAATATATTTCTTTTTTTTTTCTGTCTGAAGTTAAAAAGAAAAATAAATATTGTTATAAACAACTCAGCATGCTCTGAGGTTGAAATGCTGATGACAAGATTACAAGTACCCCAGCATTATGAAAGTGTTGCCATATGGCAGGTTCGTAACAGGACTAGTTCAAAAATCAAATCAAACAAAGACAATTACTGAATCAAAACAGAAGCACTACCTTTTGCATTTCTATGTTTTTTTTCTAAATGATCATCCTTTCTCTGCAGAATTCAATTTTATAGCTATGATCTTAACTCTACACTCTGCAGAAAAGCTATATTCTGCTTCCCTTTGAAAAAATATTCATGGCACTATCCAAATCGCATTAAAACTGCCTGTACGACCTTTATGACTTCTCTGGCAATCTTTATGACGTTTGACAGAGAAGTGGCACGCTCCTCTGTCCGTGCTTGATAATATACAGCTTTTTCTGGCCTTATTAATTCTGACTATTGAATGCTACACCCCGTGCTGCAACACCCCAGTGAAATCCAGCGCTGTAGCGGAGCTGTAGCACAGAAAAGTTCAGACATGAATATCTCATCTCCAGGCACAGAGCAACCCCATGGGCTGCTGTTCCCCCAGAAGTGCCTTGTTTCAGCCAGGCATCCTTGGGACACACGAGAAGTTGACGCCTGGGTGGTGAAATCCCACTTCTCTCCATCCTCCAGGTACCATTCTGAGGAGAAGATCAAGAGAAGAGCCAGCCTGATCTGAGATGTCACTACTGCTGTTCCTCCTGGGCCACTTCTAGTGCTTCTCAGCCATTTATGCTAACCTATCTCAACTCAGAAAACCAAAGAAAAATAATCCAGGAAAAGGAAAACAACATCCTAGGAGGACTGCAAGGCAGCTCAGCAAAAGTCCCAGCTCTTTAATGTCAGACAGAGCTGTCAGTGACTTTACTGAAAGGAAGCTCAGCTACAGAACAACTGAAAGGTGGGATCAGCTTTCTCGCTTGGAAGAAAAGACTTAATTATACCAAGCTCAGTTGTTAATTTTCCATCTTTTGCAAAATATTCACCAAAATACTTTATAAAGGCACCTGCTTGTTGGATCAGTCAATTTGTATGATCAGTTGTCCAGGGGAGTTTTTGCCCTCTTCATAAAGAAAACAGCGTGAAGTTTCACACCTGTGAAGAACATCAGACAAAGGCAAAAAATGGAACTTGTCTCTTTGTCCCACCAGGCAGAGCAGCAAGAGAACACCCTGGTCAAGAAGATGCCTTTTGAGAAGAGCAGAGCCATGAAGCCTGTGCTGAGCACCAGAACACCTCCGAGAGCCAGACCATCTCTTGGCCACCACCCCGCACATCTCGTGGCAGAGATCCCAGCACCAGGACGAGCGCTTGATGTATGTGCAACGCAGGGCCACCAGCTCTCTCCCACTCTGGGCTCCCTGGCATCAGATCATCAGCAATGCTGTGAGCTACTGGCCATCAGCTGCTCTTTTCGTATTTCAGAAGCCCCCAAAGGTGGAAAGAGCCCCAGCGGTCCTTCGCTGGAGTCAGGGAAGATGCTGGAGTGTAACCTTCCGTACTGACTTCACCTGCACAGGTAACTTGCTAGTAACGCTGCCAAAGCAAAACAAGTGCATCCCCAAGGAAACGGTGAAATGAGATTCTCCACTGAATTTTCTTTCATATTCTTCTTCTGAAATCATCTACTAGTATTTCATTATTGTCACCTCTGTTTTGCAGCTGAATTGTTGTTCACTGAAGCAGCACTTAACCACATCACATAACCTTCCACATATATATTAAAAATAGACCCAGACGAGCTTGCCAGCTATCAAGCATTTAATAGTACTTGGTTTGTTACAGAAAATACGCTTCATTTTTCTCAAGCCATGCTCTATCGATCCTGTTTATAAAGAACTCTCTAGCATTTAGCTCTAGATCCTGGTCATTTCAAGCTGTGGCTCTGCATGGTGTTTCTCACAAGAATCAGTCTGTGCTCACAGATGCACATCAGAAATACGTTTAAGGCTTAAAGTGATGTGGGAACTTTTTGTCTCCCTCCAAAGAGCTTTGTCTCTGCATGTCTTCTTCCAATAAAACTCTGGACAGAATTCAGCAGGAATTCTGGCTCACAAGTACAAACACCCCTCCCCCTTTTTTCTTCTTTGGAGCAAACTCTTCCAAAGGGATTAATTTAAAATTAATTTGACAGAACAAACTGAAAACTACGAATGAAAGCTGAAGACATACAGGTAAGAGAGAACGAAGCCATGCTCATGAATATATTTATCTTTATGCTTCATTTTGCAATGAGTTTTATCTTGGGGAGGGGAGAGGGCTCTGGGTTTCAATTTATCTGAAAGATTGATCAATAGTTGTCTGCTACAACAAGCATGCTATCTGATTTCCATCTTAAAATTAACAACCCCTATCCCAAAAGTAGTTCTTATTTTGCATCTGTTCTGCTTATTGAAAGACTGCACTAGAACCTGGATCTCTGATGGCTAAAAAATCCCTTCAAATAGCCAGTTTAAATATATTTGAGGCTAATTTATACATTCTTGCTCCTGTCACAACCTTGTCCTTGACTTTAAATGTCTATTCCTCCTTCCAGCCTTTGTGTGTCACCAGATTAGCAAGCCAAGCTCTTCCAGGGTATGTTTATACAGCTTTTCATCGGCAAATATGCACATGCTCTCCCTGTGCAGCTAGCTGGCTGGGTCCAGATGCAAACTGGATGCCGTGTAGGTCAGGGTAGGCCATTACTGAGCCTGAACTGATGGTCTTTGATGAGGGCAGCAGCTTGGTCTCACACCTCTTGGTTCACATTGAGCTCACCTCTATGTAGCTCCCAGCATGGGAGGAATAAGTGCCTGTGTGCCTCCAAAATACCCCACGCATGTAGCGTCAGCCACTCCTCCGAGAGCCTCGCCGCTCCACTGGGCAGTCCTCCACAGTCTTGCTGATCTGACTTCATCTCTTCTGAGCAGCGCTTGTCACCAGGCTACCCAAGTACCTCGTCTGCGCTGTCTGCTGATGTGCAAGGGGGCACCCAGAATGACAAGAGGGACAGCTTTTGTCACCACCCCTCCCAGGCTCCATGGCGATGACCCACAACCTCTAGGAAGGAATAGCTACAATCCCGTGGTACCAGGTCAGCGAGAGGGATGGCCTCGGAGCTCACCAGCGAGCGCGGCTTTCCAACAGAAACACCTACGCTCTGCACCTGGGCGCAGCTTTGCCGCCAAACGAGCTTTGCTTTGATTTTCCACGCAAAGGTTGAACAACAAAGCAAGCACAAGCAGTAGGAAGCCACCTATATCGTACAGGAAAGAAAAACTTGTCAACTCTAGCAAATCGGCATTTTATCAAATTAACCTGATCTTGTGTTTGAAAGTCAGATCTACACAATTTGCTTCTTATTGTAATTAACAGAAGGCATTGATAATTGCATAGTAACTTTAACAATGAGAAAGTGTCAATTTTGCATTTGAATTGTGGCTTATGGCAACTAATTCCATGAAGCAGCTACATCAGTGGTATGATTATCCTGGCAACCATTACAAAGGACATGACATTTTATGTTCAAATTGTGTGGAAGCTGAATTTGAAATTATATTAATGCACAAATTTATACAAAGCATTGCATCCTTTCAATCATTTGTGTATTTTCAGGTAGGTCCCTCAGCAGTGTCAAAGCTCATGATCTTGAAAAAAACGACAAACCAAAACACCACAAAACCCCAAGCTACCATTCAGACAGCTGTCAGTCAGTATTTCCTGATCTATTACTGACTACCTTTAATACCTGTTCATCAGCTACAAAGCTGCTTGGACAACAGAGCCAAACAGGCATCTTTATGGGACCGTTCACGTTTATTACGTCTGTGCTTTGCATCTACCAACAAGGGGCCACTTAGTTTTGGCAAACAAAACTTGCAAACACCGGTTGTCCTTGGATCACTCCAGCTTTCAAAATAAATACTATCTCCAACTCACACACTGTAAAGGGATTGAAAACAACTGTCACTGACAGATAAAAAGAGGAAGAGACAGATTACTTATCAAAGGTACTCACATTTGCTTTCTATCTGTAAACATTAGCTCCCATATATATAATGTTCAAAGCCACTATGGAAATACAAATAAAAATAGATAGGGATGGAAAACGATAGTTCACCAAAACAGGATGTCCCAAATTTTACGTTACAGCTCTAAAGATCTAACTTACCTAGTTCTTTTTAAGGGTTTTTGCTGATCAAACTTTCTCTTCAACAGCTAACTCCATCTCATCTTTCATATGCTAGTATTATTTATAACATGTTGAGAGTTATGAAGAGGTGGATATCGGTTTGAACTCTCCTGATATCTAAGCAGAGAAATCCTTTGATGCTGACCTTATCTGGGAGGCACACGGAACACGGTTTGGAACTGACTGGGGACTACGCAGCACGAAGGAAGGAAGATGTCGGGTAGAAGCGAGGCTGCTGTACCAAGAGAATTCAGCGGCATGCGACGCTTTCTGCGTACCTTTACCCTGCCGCAACAGGTGGCCTTCCCCCATCCCCTCACCCAGAAAGATGGGCCCTCTGAACCGCCTTCCCTCGACAGCGATGAATCGCTCCATTCATCAGTTCACACAGCGCTCAAAAGTCAATGCACGCTTTGACAAGATGTTGCTGCCCCTCTGTCGACACACTGTGTGTCTCAGGACTCGGCGTCCACCACAGCTGCGCCCGCTGGAAAGGGAATAAATACCAGACACGCACGATATTGTAAAATCACATAAGCTATTAGGCATAAGCCTTAACGAAATCTAAACACTAACCTCAGTCACATTCAGACTGGTAAAGCTACGAGGGCACTTTCACAGACAATGGTCTAGGAGTTATGTCAGTTCCCAGGGATTTTGCAAAGCGTTTTTCTCTTGTTACCTTGGTAACCGCTACCTTGGCACCCCTGTTGATAAGCTGCACCACATTCTCCACTTGGCCTTTGTAGGCGGCTACGAGCAGGCGTTCTGAAAGCACCGCGACCACATCCTGCTGGCTCATGAATTAGGAGAGAAAGGTCTTCAGGTTTCTTCGGTCCAAAAACAAAGGCTTGGGATCGGTTCAAGCAGCGTGCAGGCAGGCGAGGAAGGACCCCAGCTCCCTGGACGGCGACGTTATTGCTATGCCATCCTCTGGACCTGTGGAGCAGAAAACAACACTGCCGTCAGCAAGGGCTCGGAGACGGAAGCACTGCAGCAGCTCCTCCCCGAGCATTTGTTGTCGCATCGCTTTGGGAGGGGGTCACAAAAAAGACGTCGGAGCCTTCTGAAGACATTGCACTTCTGTTGCAGCGCGGAGGGATGTAGACAGTAGCACATTTTCAATGTGCCCTCATTTCCCTAGTTTGGGACAAAAGTCCTTAAACTTTGAGAGCGCTTAACTCTCTCTTGGCTTAGCCTGTATTTGTGTGGCCCCCTTTCATGCTCTCCTTCCCCCCAGGTCTCCCAGATTTTAATTAGCCAAGGACAGGTTAACTACCTCCACTGTTAATAGTAGCTCAGCCTGTGCTGGCCAAGGGAACAAGAATAGGTTATAGTTACTGGCTGCTGATATAAATACATAAATGTCTGCCCTGGGAGGACTAAGTGCAGTCAGCAATTAAAGGCAGCTGACTGTTCCCTCACGAGTATAAAATGCTTCACAGCCTCCTCCCCCGAACCATCCCAAGGACACCTTTGGGAGGGATCACAGCCTGAAACTGGGAAACACTCCTCTCTGCTGTCAGTGAGAAATGATGTTCCTACCGCGGTGCTGACATCACGCCACACTGACCCCAGAAACAATTCAGATTTACCACTTGTCATGCAAACTTGGGAGCATGTTCTTCTTCCCAGGCTCCACTGACCCGTCCAATGAGCCATCGCAGCCGAGAAGTGATTTCTGACATAGTTCCAAAAAACATGTCCGCAGATCACTTTGAGCTGTAGGACCCAGAACCTGCCCAGTTTGGGAGGATTTCAGCTCTACCTGCGCTTTTCACACTTTGGTATTTAATTGTTTCATTACAGGAGAAACACCTTGAAGACAGCCAGTGTGTATACAGATGATTTCTTTCTCTCTCTCTTGAAATATCACTGCACCGCTCCTTACCAGCTACCAGTATTGCAGGCTTTGCGTAGTCTCAGGGTAACTGGCACGGGGACTAGATGATCGTGGAGACTGACAGTGGAATACAGTGTCTTTCACCCTTATGCTATCCCTTTGAATCCATCTCAAAACAGCAAAAACTAAAAGCTTTTACTGTTTAATGGCTTTGCTGCCCCCCTAAATTGATTTGTCCCAGTTTAGTTGATAGTACTAGCCCCCCTCAGAGTACTCAATCCCACTGCTCAGAGTACTGACATTTCTGCTAACAGCTTCAGCAGGGAGATCATTGCCAGAACAGCAGAAAGATTTAATTTCCATCCTCATACCAGGAAGACATTCCCAGCAACAAGGAGAAAACATGGGCGGTTGTGGCACACGAACTCCCTGTCTTCTAAATACTGAGGGTGAGACCTTTTAATGAACATCACTCCAATGTTATAAGACCATACCCACCAGTACACCTCTGCAACAAAAAGATTTAACTGAATGGGTAATAGGCTATTGTGATCTTCCGTGTCACCAAAGTGGTATCCAAAGTCCCTGGACCCTGCAGGATCACTGATCTACACTAAACATTTTTGATCACGTATATTAAAACCACATTGGTAAATCTGTAGTAGTAGAATTTAATTTGCACTCCTATGGTAATTTATATTAATGAATCTTAAAACACGTTATGAGCATTAATTCTTGTAACACCCTGTGCTCAAGAATATTACAGGCATTTTAGAAAAAGGCCCTTTAAAGAACAGGAAAGTCACTGCTTTCTCCAAGGTGAATAAAAAAGTTACATCAAAGCCAGGAAATAACTCCAGATAATTGACTCCTGATTTCTAAGTGTAAGTATCAGGTAATACTATTTCCAGGTAAAAGATTCAGGTTAGCTTTTCCTCACCTTCCCCTTGCTTTCTAAGTGTAAACATGTCTCAAGCAACATGGAAACAGCTGCACATTTATTCAGAGAAACAAGACAAAAACTTTCTGGGCCTCAAAGGCACCACAACAAGGGACAACAGAGAAGCGGTGCTGTACCCTGTGCTGCTGGACCAGTCTCACCCACACCGTCAACGTGAGGGACAGTTTGGACACCCCGATCACATGGAAAAGATGGAAATAAGAAGAAAAACCCCCTGTGTCCTTCGCCAGCACTGTACACACTGTACCCTGTCCCCCCGGCACAGTCATGTGCCCAGTATAGTACAAACCACGTAAAAAAGCCAAGAAATACAGATGGCCTACACTTCATAATTTGATCTGTGAAAAGCCACACAAGTTTTGATCTCAACTCCCTAAGCATTTGCTTTCCAGTGACTCATGTTATGGAAGCAATCTGAACCCCCCGAGCCCAGTCCGCCTGCTCCCAACCTCTCCCTGACACTCCCATCACATCCCAGATCAGCATCTCCGCAGCCCAGCAGCACATCCCACTCCTTCCCTCCGTGACCGGCACACAGTGCAGGGCAAGCCTTACAACAGGGAAATTTCTCTATGAGCTTTTCAGGCAGCAGTGTGGTTTGTTCCTCTGCCAGCCCTTGCCCGTACAGCAGTGGTGTCCAGGTGAACTGCACCATCGTTTGCTTGTCCCCATCCTTACACCTGACCTGGCTGCCCACACGCTGACAACCAGTTCTGTGCATCTTAAAACATCTGTGGGCAGACCATGTTTGGTTTTCTTACCCCTAAACTCAAAAGATAGCATCACTGACATTGAGAAATTTTCATATTCACTGCAAAAGCCCCATGCAAGCACTTTCCTGACACGCTGACATTTCTGAGCAAATCAGCAGAAAGAACAGATGCGTGTTCTGTCTTAGCCACACACCCCAATACCTCAAATGACTTGCAACAGCGATAAGCTCAGCGCTGCCAGGGAGAAGTCCAGTTAACAGGCACGTACCTATGCAAGGTAAATGCTGGAAATTGTACTCACTCCCTAGTTCGATTTTTCTCCCTCTTTCTCGCTGCCTTCCCATTACTGCAGTACATTCCACCCAGAGATCACGAGCCTCCTCAGCCTCCCATGCTCTGCTACACTGGAGTGATGGACTGCCATGGCACAGCTTATCCATGTAGTTTGGCCTCTTGCCTCTTCACATACAAAAGCATATTAAGGAGTCGATTCAGCTGTTAGTCTTTTACAGATCTCTCCCATGTTGTCCAAGTCTCTGGCAGCCATCGGTCCCCTTTCTGAGAGGGCAGTCATGACGAGCCTGGCTCCTGCTTCAGGGCTGTTTCGCAGACGGGCGCTTCCACAACAGGTCACATTCCCCAAGCTGCTTTACATCTCCCCGGCTGTGGTTATTTGCAACTCAGAAAAGCGCGTCCAATCAGGGTAGGAAGCCCAGACCAACTTTCCTTTTCTCCTGAGCTGGCAGGAAAAGGTGGTGGGTGACCAGTGGCAGCGAGAGGGGGGACAACCTCCCCGTTCACCTCCGATAGACCCTTCCCCAGTGCAGCGGCCCCACGGAAGCCCCTCCTCGGCTCAACAGGCAGCAGAATCGCTCCCCGCCAGCGTTAACTCTCTGCGTGCCTCAGACACACCGAGCATCTTTCCTTGAACACGTCTGCAGCCTCAGCAGGAGGAGGAAGGTACCAGATGCTCAAGGATTACAATTAAGAGCTCGACCATCCCTTTCACACCCAGATGGTGCAAAATGAACCTAACGACACGATTACAGGCGCTGCACCGCATCCCCGCTGCCAGCACCTGCTGCCCAGAATTAAATCCCTCATTATCACCCCCCAAATCCGGGAGCTCGGGGGAAGCACAGAGCACGGGAATATTCAAACCTTCTGCCTTCAAAACAAAAAAAGAAGGACTTTAACGTGTTTAGAAATAAGAAACAGCCGTCTCTGTGTTTCTTTGTTTAAGATCAGATTACTTACCTGGGGCAGGTCGGGAAAGCAACACCGACTTCCCGAGCCTCTCCAGGGAAGCCGGCCAGGTGTGATGCCCACCGGTGCAGTTGCTCCGCTGCAGGGCAATCCCTTCCGAGGACAACCTGCTCACCCCATCAGCGGAGCGTGGAAAAGGACAGGCTGACCGTGGATCAGTATTCCCAACCGGCAGCAGCGAGGCACCGTCCGCAGGCACTGAGGTCCAGCGGCATCCCCACGGACGATGCTCGTGGCTCGGTGAGTCACGCCGCCCTACGGATGCTATAGGAGATATTTGGCTGGGAAGAGCTCGACACGTAAAGCTCACAGCTCCGGCCTCTCTCCCATGCAACTGGCAGAGCAGGCGAAAAACACTCTACGCACCTTCCTCCTCCCCAGCTCCCTCCCCTCCAAACTGCTGCCAGGCTGCTTGAGTGGCCGCATCGCCTACACATCAGTAATGAAAAAGTCCAGGAATGATGGTTTTTGAAAGCCAAAGGGAAGTCCAGGACACATCAAACATCACAGATACTGAAAGGCTAGGAAATAGCCTCTCCTAAATTCACAGAAAGGATTAAAAAAAACAGCTTCCTCTCTGAGGGAAGAGAAAAAAGCTGAAAACTATGAAAGATTTAAGACCTACGAGCCAATCAACTTTTTATAAAGTCCCCTGCGCTAAATGGAAAAGATGCAACACCAGAGCACAGGTCACTCTCCGTACAGTCACAAAGTCAAATTAGTATCTGAATGAAAGAATGCTTACATAGCTAACAAAAACTTTCCTTGTGTACCAAGGTACAAGATGAAAGGAGGAAAAAAAAAAAAAGAAAAAGGAGACCCTGCTTTTCTGCAAGGGACTCCAAATTCTCTTTTCTAGCTTATCACCAGAAATTATGCCAAATAGTCCAAGAGAAACTCTCAGCACTTGGTAGCTTCATTTTATGCGACATAAATCATGGAATGAAATTATTCTAAATTATTTTAGAATAGCCCAGTGCTAAGACATGGAGTCAGATCATTTTGTCATGGGAGGGTACATAATAGCTACTATTTTATAATAATTAATAAGTATTTCTAAGAAAATTTCCTATGTCTAGATACTGCCCATCTCTTCTTTGCTCGGCTCTCAGAGCAAAATGGGTTTCTTTGCTTATTAGTACATAACAGTATATTAAAATCTATAAAATGCTCTTTTTCTTGTCCAGCCCCTTTGCAAAGCAGTTTGTCATACTTAAAATATGACATGAATACAAAGATTGTACTCACTTTAGAATAACAACATTTTTCAGCAGAGTGGATTATTGCATTAGAAAGAGTGAGTTTCCTGGAACTCATTTTATCATTTACTGAGGATGCAAAAATATCTTCCATTTCTCTCAACTGACTTTAAGAGGGTTTTCCCAAGACCTGTGACACTGCTTTCCTTTAAGTGATTTTTCTCCAGTTCCATCATGGATCCAGTATAAACTACCTGGGAAAAACATATGTATTTTGGTAAAGAAAGGACTCTGCCTCTCATCCCTTTCCTGCCTCAAAAGACAGTTAAAAACCAGTCCAAGGTATCGTTATGAAAACCACACCAGCAGCATCTATATCTAGAAAACAGCAAAGCCCCACCAAGTCAAGAACAATACACTTTTCATTCATACTCTTCTTTACAACATCAATACTATTTCTGGACTTAGATTTTATACCAGTCAACATTTTGGACTGGACACCTACATCAAAGTCTGGTAGCTTATATGCTGGTCTCTGGGTTTTTTCCTATTGTTTTCATTATACATTTTATCATACCAAGTAAAATTATTCAGTTTTCATACGGACAGTTGTGTGATCCATCACCCTAACTATTACCATGGTCTGGGACATCTGAGAATGTTTTCTGGGCTCCCCCCCCTGCCTTGTTGCTATTAATTACTTCAACAATGACTATTTAGCAGCCCCCAGGGAGCATCCTCATGACAGTTGCTCCTCACGCTTCCCACCACAACCAGATTGGACCACCACAGCTGGTGGCTGCCGGCAGCCGGACCAACAGCCAACCCCACAGGCGGCGAACATGGGGAGACAGCGACTGCAGCTTCCCTGAGTTCTTCATCAAGCGCAGCTCCGTCACCTGACCTCCACTGTCAGCTTCACTGAATGTAAGTTCTCAGCCACCCGGCAGCTCGTTGGTGATGCCGTGTTACCACCAGAACCAACCTCCAAAGCTGTACCTGTCGAGCGGAACACTTCTGCAGAGAGGCATGGACACACTGAGACCAGCAATGAAGATGAGAGGCAGTTTCAAGTCTTCAGTTAGACACCACTAATCTCCTTGTACAAAGACAACTGTTCTTCTTCCCCTCCTGCTTATCCCTTTGTCATGTAGCCCTGACCCCTGTTATCCTCTATGCAGGTTACATACTTACTACTTTTCATATAACGTGATTTGATTTTTTTTTGGCTTATTTCATTGAAGTTTCACAACTTTATTACTCTCCCCACACTCTCCTTCAACACCTGCGTGCACACACATGTCAAAACCATTCAGTACAAGCGAGCTCATCTCTCAGCAAGCCCTCATCAGTTGAGCACTATTTACATAACAAAACAATATCTATTGTTTGGTAGCGGACAGTGCCTGTGTGCAAACACACATGCATGAGATGTCTCGTTCCCATTTGCATAAAACCAGTTAGGAGGTCTTTCCAGCTCACTGCTGTTCATCAGAAGTGCTGGAGCCCAACCTTGGGAACGAAGCAGGCACACGGCTGCGCTCGTGGGAGAGCGGGGTTTTACGTGATGCTCACGCACAGTGGGGCTTCTGGATGGGAGAACTGTCCCTCACCATCATCTTCTGTGCAGAAGCCACCTGCCAATCAATTAAAAGGCCACACAGATCCCACCCAAGCTGACTGCAGAACCTCACTAGGAGCAGAAGGTGCTGAAATCTTTTCCGTGACAAACTCCCTTTCTTCCTCCACTGCTCTTCCCTCCTTCCTTACCCCCAAGGGTATGTCCTCTGCTGCCAGGAAAGGCCTTCTGAACTCCCTGCTCCACCTCCGAACTGGAAAGATGGGTTTAGAGACACCGCTTTTCAAATTACCCATAGCATAGGCAGTATAGGCCATTCAGTTTGGGGACTCTGCTGTCCCCATGTTGGTGCAGCAGCACAGAGATCTCCTCCTCCTCGCATTTGCTCTGAACCCTCCTCCCCGCCAGCACAAGCAACCCCACACTCTCCCAGCCAGCGATGAGCAACTCTGGTAAATATTGCAAAAGACATGCTAGAAAATTAAAAAATTCCTATGTTCATAGATTTTTTTTTTTCAAGACCAGAAAACACCACTACGATAATTTAGTGCCAGCTGGCACCAAGCCACAAGCTTCTATTTGAGCCAGATCCTATCTTTTATAAACACGAGTAAAGATGCGCAGCCAGGCAGCAATCAGAATAAGCTCTGGCTGACAGAGCAGGGAAGAAGAAAACACACATTTACCAGCTTTTAAATATTTTCCAGCTGACAAGAGAGCACTGGAGATGTTCTTTCTCTTCAAGAAAAACACGCCTTAGGAGCTGCCAGCAGCGGTGACACAGCCCCTCCTGTACTGTCACAGCTGACGCCCTGTGAGAGCACTGGGCGATGCAGCGAGGTCGTGGGGCCAGTGCCCCCCAGTTCAGCACTGAATCACAGAGACACTGTGAGTACCCGAGACGTTATGGTATTGGCACAGTATCNTCAATATCGCTAGGCATCCGGCATAAGTGCAAGAGTCTGGCAGGCGGCGTGTCAAAAGCTTAACGAGGCTCAAGCTGAAAACTGACTTTAGTCCTGAGAGGACTGCAGGGTGAAATCCTAGGGATGGAGTGGCCAGGGTGGGAGGGAGATGTATTCAGACAAGCATGGGTGGAAATGCAGAGTATGACCACCGTAACCCGTGGAGAGGTAAATGGTTATGGCGCACGCCGTTACCATCCAGAGAAGGCAATTTTTCCAGTTGCGTCCCATCACGGGGTACTGCAACAGCACAAGGAAGCACAAATATCCAAGGGCCTGGCACACCCTGGATATTCCCCGTTTGCAGCAGGGAAGCGAACGCAGAGGTCGCACACCTCCGCACGGGGCATGGCATCGCCCCGCAGGCCAGCACAGCGGGGATGGTAAGGCTCACTCCCTAAACCCGTGCAGTGATCCCCCAGCGCTGCTGTCAAGAAGCTGGCTGTAACACCCAAGTAAAATCATTGTCAATAAGCTAAAACTAGCCGCACCCGATTCACACAGGGAACTGCTTTAGGGAAGGTCCCAAAGCTGCTGAGTGTAACACGGGGCTCCCTCTGGCCTCAGCAGACTTCGGAAGAGCCCTGAAAACGGTCTCCAAATACTGGGAAGCAACTTAAAAGCATCTCTGAGCAAATCCTAGTAAGGAGAGAGCCCAGCCGTTAGTGACTACAAAGCCTGCTGAAAAAGGGTGAGTTTAAGGACTTTATCCTATCCTATTCTATCCATGAGTTTGGGTCAAAGGTAGCAAGGGCTCTGTGATGCCGTGCACGAAGCCTCCACGCTGCACACTTCTCACGGTGCTCAGTGTTTCGGGTTACACAGCAGCAGGTCAACGGGATGGAGCTTTTCTCTTCGGACCACGGGCTCAATTCTGTGCTAGGTTAGGTCAGCTACCAAAGCTGCTGTTCCATGGCTGTTCAGGATCCTGTATGACACTCATAGAAGGTCTCTAGTCCAATTCTAGTTCAAAGATGTTCATAAATGACAAAAAAAAATTGCAACACATATTAAAGGATACATGTGTCAGCAGTGTCAGCAAATAGACTGGACTTCCATGTCTTTTCTTACACATGGAGGCATATAATGGTGCAAAAACGAGGGCAATAAACAGAGATTTCAACACTGTCAGTGTTGCACTCCAGACAACCACTACACTTGCTTCTATGCCCCACAAAATAAGCCATTTTATCAAGATGACCCCTAATCTTTTTCTAATATATTAACAAGAACAATGAAGCATGGAAGATCACTGCCCGTGGATGGGGATCCCCGTCCCCGCTCCCTTCTTTCATTTCCTTCACCTTCCCTCTAGATCACTTTTTCCACCTCTCTGCTTGTTCATCCTCTGCTGTGTTTCTTTTGAGGCTTGCTACTCAAAACCACACAGAGTATTTGCAGAGGACTCTTGATGTGAGCAGCCTTAAAGGCGATCTGGTTGCAAGGGGAGATGTCTGCTGAAATACTGACAGAGAAAATGCCTGTGAGCCTGGGAACCGGCAGCACGCTTGAGAAGCGCAGCCGACATTTTTGAAGTGCAGCTGGGTACCTAGAAACCAGAGGCATCCTGAGATACCATTGATAAACGCAAAAACAAGGGACTGTAAAAGCAACTTATCATCTGAAAAGGTGAAAAATAGTCTGGAAAAAGGGGAAAACATCCTGAGAAAGTAAGGATCAGTAACTGCCATTAGCTGTTCTAACTGCAAGAACAGGAAAACAGTATGGAAAATAAAAATTGTTTTGAGAGGACAGAAATCATCATTATCTATCAGCTGTCCTATGTGGAAAACAGAAATTAACAACACCTATTGGCTGCTTGAAGGAGTGGTGTCCTATGCCCTCTTATGTCTCTGTGTTACAGAAAGGACTTAATTTTTGTCCAAAATGCAGCTTTTCCCTTTGGAGAATTTCCCATGCTGCATGCAGTTTTCCTTTTCCTTTTCCTAAACAGGCTGAGCTCCCTGCATGAACTTTCTACGAGATCTCCTAGCCAAGCTCTGGGACCCTCGCTGGGGATGCCTGGCTGACTCCCAGCTCTGTCACAAGGATCATCTCTGAAGTGAGACTCTGTCTGTTACTTTATTGGTCCCTCCCAGACCCACTTCTGGGGTCAGTTCGGTTTGTCCTCCCACTTCTGGGATGGTTTGGCCCCCTTCTGGGACTGGTTTGATGCACTTGGCATCGGTAATATGATGAACATGCATAGATATGCATATAAGTAATCTACCATAAATGTATCTACTGTTACATGATCAATAAGTTTACTAGGGATAAGTTTGTAGCAACCTGTAATATTACATATATACTAGTTGCTGCTGTTATTGACTGATAATTTGTAATAGCTTGAGAGAAAGAGATATAGAAATATATATAGTCACTGTATTGATCACAGGTAGACTTGCTAGGGGTGAATTTTGTGTTATTTTTGGTAACCTTAATAAAGCAGCAAAGTTCAGAGGATGAAGCCCCTGTGTCCTTGTGTATCACTGAATCCCTGAAAATCCATGGTCAGGATTGTTGTCATGACCCTTCAGATCGTGACAACTCCCCAGTTAATAATTTCCTCTGGTCTTCTCCACAGCTCCATTTCTGCATCCCAGAGCACGGCTTACCTTTCCTTGCAAGTGCATCAGACAGATCAAATTCACTTCCCAGCCCATTCCAAACTCTCAGACCTGTTTCTGCAGCCCAATCAGTCATTCTCTGCCTTGTTGGAAGCAGAGATCCATCCTTACAGCTGAGCCAGTGTAGTGCTTGGCACTCATCTCTGCAGAGTTTAATCCTCGTGATTTTGGACCCAGTGGAGCCAAATCCCCATGGATCCCCTCTCCTTCTGAAGTGCCTGCATTTCCTCTCCACTCCACCCTCCCACAGAGCTTACGGGTCCTTTCTGTCCCACCACCCCACTTGTGAACTAAGGGTTAAGCGCTGCTTCTGTTTTTCAGAAACAGGAGGCACTAAGAAAAACACATTCAAGTGAGTGTGAGGAGCCCAGCGGGCCTCTTTTAAGACTCATTTCTGTGTAGTTACACAAGCAGGAGAGGCAGAAGCAGTAATAACTTGCAAAACCAAAACTCGTAAACATTTCAAGCAGCAACAGAGAGAGTATTTACTTGGAAACCCTTTTTTATTGTGTTAAAGAAATGTTATGTCTTATTTTACAACACACTGCAGTACTCTCAGGACTAAAGTAATTACTTCCATTAGCAGCACCCCACAACTGCTTAATCAATCCGAAATATCTAGATAACTTAAGTCAAATCCTTGCGAAAAACAAGTCTGAGTGATAAAAATAATTCTTTTTTTTAAAAGAGAATTAAATCTTGCATTTTGGAAAGGGTTATATGCATCACAACAGGGTTTGGGGGTTTTTTTGTGCTTTACTGTATGGTGCTATTAACCATAATCTTTAAATGCTGATGGCATGGCTGATTTTGTTTCCATGTCAGCTTGCAAGAGCAATAGGAGACAGCTGTGCAGGGATTATCTCAATGGAAAATATCTGGCAAGACCAGAGGTTGCACTGGTGAAAGCATGTTAATGAGGGAGGCTTTACAGGGAAAAAGACCCTCCTTAGACACTGACAGTCAATATTTCTTCCCCGGTAACTCACACACACGCCTCAGATCAGAGGTCTCCATCACAGAAGCTGAGGACAGTGAGACCGAAGTGCTGCAAAGGAGCGATGCCTACTCAGCTTTCACACCACGCCCTCCTCCTCCCAAACTGAACTTGTAGTACAAACAGTTTTTACTTTTTCCCCTCTTAAAACAACCTCAAGAGATGCTTTCTTATGAGTTACAAAGGTGCACCTTCCACAGGTAAAACATGTATTGACTGGCTTCCACAACTCCTTTTAATCTGCCACCTTTTAATCTTCCCACCCACCTCCGTCTCTCACCAGGCACCAGAGTGTAGCTCGGAGGCCCGCTCCCCACACGGCAGCCACCCCTGAGATGCCAGGCTCCCAGTCCGGGTCCCTGGGCAGGTGCTGCTCAGTGTCAGGTGCCACCCTCTCCCAAGTTACCATCTGAAGAAAGCTCTCTAACTCACCAAGGGAAAATCTCCCTCTGCCAGGGAAGGAGGCCGAGTAACTTCATGGATTTACAGACACAAATAAATATATTTGTGTTGTGGGAGAACAGAGAATTTTCTCTCCACATAGATGTCATCCTGCCTATCACTATGTACAGTGTCTCCAGTTTTAAGGTTCGTGTTAGCAGGTAGTAAAATGAGCACTGAATATCTTCAGGGTTTGGCCCCTTGATGTACAACGTCCATNGAGGACAACATACACAGAACAGACNGCAAAGGATATGCAAGCATTACTTGCTTCAAAAANCTATTTGCGATTTGTGAAAAATCAGTCACTATNNGGTAAATATATTTTCCTCAAAGAGGATCAGAAATCAGTTCAGAAGCTTTCTGCAGATGTCCTGATTTTTCATCCAGTTGCTACACTTGAAGGGGCTGCACCGGAGAAGGCTGAGGTTACTGCTTCAGATGGTTGGGTACTCTCTTGAATGGGTCCTGAAAACTGCACAATTATTAGTGTCTTTTAAAGATACCACGACTACCACCCTATGAACCACCTTCTGAATCTCTATATCTGTCTAGCAGCAAGCAGCATTTCAGTATTACACAGATGAAGACTTTCACCACTGAGAAGAAATACATTTTAAAACAACTGCTTAACTGCACGATTAATTCCTCATGCAAAATGCCAATGCCAGACAGTACTGTGCTATTCCTGTTGCAGTAAATGTAACAGATCTAACGTACCTGCTCTGCTTCACTGATAATTAGTGTAAGGAGGGCCATTACAAATTTATGAATCAGGTGCCCTGCATATATGGCTGCATATATGATCTATCACAGGCAGTTTTAACTGTCTTCACCATCTGACCCAAAATTGTGACACAAAAGTGTCACCAGGGTAATATTTCCTAAGTATTTAGTCAGGTTTTCAGTGTTTCCTGGGGGCCTGCTATTGAGCAGATGTTTAGTACCCTTGCCAGGAGCCCTGTACTACCTTGTGATAATTCCCAAGAAGGCTGGCAAAAGTTTGTGAGGGACAGCCAGTTCTACCAAAGTCACAGAATCACAGACTGGCTGAGGTTCGCAGGGATCTCTGGAGGTCATCTGGTCCACCTCCCCTGCTCAAGCAGGGACACCTAGAAATGGTTGCCCAGGGCCATGCCCAGATGTTTTTTGAATACCTCCAAGGATGGAGACTCCACAACCTCCCTGGGCAGCCTGTGCTCGGTCACCCTCACAGTGAGAAGGTGCTTCCCGATGTTCAGAGGGAACCGCCTGCATTTCAGTTTGTGCCCAATGCCTCTGGTCCTGTCAGTGGGCACCGCTGAAAAGAACCTGGCTCCGTCCTCTTTACACCCTCCCTTCAGGTATTTCTATACATTGATGAGATCCCCCTGAGCCTTCTCCGATCCACGCTGAACAGTCCCAGCTCTCTCAGCCTTTGCCCATAGGAGAGATACTCCAGTCCCTTCGTGGCCCTTCGCTGGAAAATTTATTAAGCTATAATCACTTGAAGCCATTGAAATGAACCACATGTTTAAAATCGCACGCATGCTCATTGGGTTAAGGTTTATACCACAAGAAGAAGAAATTAATTTTTCATCCAGGTAACAGGAAAGTATAAAACAGCAGGGCGTGCTGAATAGTTTGCACAGCAAACAGATTAATTCATTACACTTGCAATCTAAATGGTTTCTCTTGGAATGGCATTAGGAAAGCTAGAGATTTTCACCAGTGGGACTCCAACAGCTGGGCAGCCTCCCCAGTGCAGTACGCCCCTGCAGCACACTCACACTTTGTCTCAGCACTGCCGGCATTCGTGTCTACTGTCTCCCTGATAGCTCCTCTGTTGTCTTCTGCTTCTTTTCACAGGTATAGAGCTCCAAAACCAATATCCAGACCATGCCCACCACCCACACAGCTAGGCTATGCTCAGCCCTGTACGCTGCACGTTTGGATCAGTCTCACGCGTTCCTCACCCCACCTCTTCTACACAGGAATTTTTTTCCAAATAAATGTAAGAAACAATCAGGTTCACTCCAGCTTTAGTGAAATTCAAAACATCTTCACAAAAGGATTAAAAGCCAGAAACATCAGGATTCCTTTGTCATCCATGCAAAAACCAGAGCTGCACTTTCATAAATTCGTATTTCAGAGATTGGATGGCATGGACTACACTTTTAAGACACGAGTTCATGTGCAAGTTTTACCACAGAGCTACGATTCACGGTAACAGTGAAAAATATCACTTCCATTATATTACACAATGCTCTTCCCAAGGCAGTCATGGATGACTGAAGCCAAATCTCAGATTCATGAGAGCAAAACAAAAACCAAACTGACTGCGAGGAAGTGTTTGCAACCACTCTGTCTGCTCTGACCACAGATGACTGAATGCAAATTTCCAGGACTCTCCAAAACTCAGAGGCTCTCTGGACAGCACTGTGACACCAGATGCAAGGAAAAAGCTGCACTGGGCAGCGCAGACATCTAGCACTGATTTACTCAGCTACGGTCCCTTTACGGTCAACAAAGGACACGATCTATGCCATCCTAAAGCACGTTTCAACTGTCAGACGAATCACACTCTAAAATTACTTACCTCATTAAGCATCATCTCGGATACTGCACTATAAACATCTGAGGTCAGATTAAACGAATCCTGCCCACAGTATGTGTGAGAAACACTCAGCTTTCTGCAATCTGCTAGAGGACTTTGCCTGCCTGACTTCACCACGACATCTGTCAGTGGTAAATCACTGTGATTTATTTAGAATTAGAACAGATCGGAAAAGAAATGCAAAAAACAACTGGTGCAGAAAGTATCAGCAAATCTCAGCAAAAACTTGTCTTCTGCAGGGACTTTAGAAATCACGCCACGCTCTCAGGTTTTGTTTTCAAAGCCTTAAGCTGCTTCTGGAGATGATCCCACAAGCCTGGCTCATCCTCCAGCATTGAGACTGCCTTATTTCCCAGAAACAGTAAAACAGCTTAGTGCATGGAAAGCCCCTCCTAGTGCAAAGGATGGGGCTTTCTAGGGGGACAGTCTCTGACTTTCTCTTGGAAAAAACAGTCATCATTACAAACCTTATTCCAGCAGGTGCACAGTGCACTACTGCAACATGCTGTACACAACCAGGTTGGGAGCAAATAAATTATATGACATCAAACACATACCTTATTCAAAATAATTGCCCAGAGTCCAAAATGCAACTCCCCCTCACATGAAGTAGGCTAACTGGACAAAGCCAAATTATTTCTTCTCTCTGTGTATATCACATTTACATATATGCACAAGCATGTATACACGTGTGACAGACCTGCAGCTCATTTCTATATCCATCAGCAATTTAACAGTTAAAGAATATTATAGAATTACGTCCTTCAGTCATTCTGCCTCCAATAAAACACTTCTGCGCTTCCCTATCCACTCATATACATTTTCTACATGTAGCTGAGAGGATCAAAATACTATTTTACACATATGTACCTACACATGGATGCACATACATACAAGCATGTAAAAATATAGATCTCATTTCTAAGGAACTATGTGCATTCTGACAAAGTGTTTGGGCTTTTAACATTGAGAATTTCAGACATCAAAGGTTTTAAGGAACTATTTCTCCAGACTTTGGTCCTTCATCTTCCTCTCCATCCAGCACTAGCGTCCTGGTTTGCATACCAGAGAAGTGGTAGGCACTGTATGCATACCCATGTAAGTTATCAAAAACACAGTTTTCCACAGAAAGTGTTACAGGCTTCATCTACCTGAAAATCCAGTATCTCACAATGCTTTCCTGTACCTGAACATTTATCCTGCTTAAGCGTTCATATAGCTGTGATTTCTTTTCAAGCAGAAAATGGAATAAATAAGTAATTGCAATCTGTGTTTCTAACAACATATTGCTCAGTCCCCCATTGCTTTAATTACAGGACTTTTAGCAAAGATTGGTCTGGGGTTTTTGTCTTTCAGGTATATAAGAATTGTAGGTGCTCTGATATTCAAGCAAGACTATCTCATTTTAATGTATTTGCCGTTGCCTCAGAAGACACACACCTTGCTTTCACTCAAGGTTCAGGAAACAGCATTGCTGTATCATGCAGAAAAATTAATAAGCTACAGTGTACATGTCTTAGACAAATATCCCACCTGGTCAAGCACTCCACAAAAGAAAACTCCCAAAGCTGCTGTGAGGGAAACCAGTCCCTAAATCTCATGTGTTTTCTCCCAGCTGGGGCTGGGCAGAGCACAGGTGATGAGTCTCAAGGGATGGGCTCCACAGGCAGACCTCTTTCAGCTGTGGAAAGGTAGGAGTGGTACCCAGGTCCAAAGGGCTGGGTGAGGTCCAGTCCCTGGAGTCACCGCCCTCTGCCCCTCCAGGTACTCTGTAGCCTCCCACTGAGTATGAGACTCTGTGGGTCTAGAAGTTCACCTCTTAAAGGCTAAAGCTACAACCTACAAAACACCTAAGAATATGCTTTGCAAAGGGATTCTGAATGCAGTCATTCACTTTTCAAAATTACAAGGCAACTGAAAATCACTGAGAAAACAGCAAGCATCCTGAAGACGTTGTCTGTCTCTCTCTGCCATTGGAAACTGTTGTTGTCCACCTGTCTCCTGGAGCAGGCAGATCAGGATTCTGTTGTCTTCATTCCTGTGCAGCTACCCTGCTTGAGCACATGAACACAGCCTACAAAAAAGGACATCTCCTCTCCTGATACAGCTGTCCAGCCATTTTTCCTTGCAGTCTTCATATCAGCCCCAGGAACTGGTCCCTCCCAGGTATCTTTTCCCCTGACAAAGCAGTTCTCCTTTGTAGGAGCCAACCTCTTGCTTAGGGAAACCTCATTCCAACAGGACACTTGACACTTTACTAGCCTGCAGGCTCTGGTCCCTACAAATGCAGTTCAACAGATGTGTAAATGGACAGCAGAGGAGGCAGGGAATAACCTACTCCACAGGACACAGCAGTGTAACATAGACACCATAATCCAGCGCTGCAGATAAGACTCCGAGCTCTTCTCACTCCCTATTTACCAGGAACTTTGATGCATTTCCAAATGCATTTCTGCATGGCACAAATTTTATGCATTTTGAACAAAAAGTTTTTAAAAGTCAGATTTGCTTTTTACTCACTCTTAAGGATCTACCGTTTGTTTTTTTCTGATGAACATTTTACAGCTGTGTCTTGCAGGGCAGCCTCTGGCTGGGAATAACGGGGGTGCCAGCTTCAGTCTCTTCCAGCGCTGATGGCAGCAGCGAGTCTCTGTACCACGACACGGTACACTGCTCCTGCATGAGAAGAAACACATCATAAATGGAGCGTCAAAGCAGACCGAGGAGTGCAGAAATTTAACACCGGTGCTTTCTGCAGCACTTGGCTGCCTGAAAACACCTGGGCAAACCCAGCCATTTCCTCCTGAGGTTTTCCCACCTGCTTCCTGATATAAAGAAAACAAGTTCAGATGGTGGCTCTCCCATTTGGTTCCCACTAACTCACCTTTGAAAATGCAAAGCAGTGACAGCTGCACAGTTATACGAACAAGAAAAATGGGACGAAGGCCTTTGTATCCTCCCAGAAATCACTCGACAAATCAACAAAATCAGGAAAAGGACTTGTTCTGCTTCTCTCTCTAGTACCTTCCCCATCACACCTCGCTGTCGCCCCAGCCCAGGTATCCTGTTTCGACCATGGCACCTAGCTGGACACGAGCAAGGAGATATTTCTATGGCTATGGGAACTTATAAGGCGTACTTGCTAAGGTTTCCATTCTCAGCCTACGATCCCTCTCTTCTTCTCTTTACACAAATACTCCTACTAGCTCCCCTTTCTTGCTGCTTTTCCAGGTTTATTTGTTGCCGTAACTGTCATTACATCCTTACTGAAGCCAGCATATCCCCTCTAAACTCCAGACTACCATGTTAGCAGTGTTTGTGATAGATGAGAAGACCTGCAGGCCTGCACTGCCAAAACAAGCAGGTCTCTGCTACTTCTGGGTCATAAATTCAACCCTTGAGGCATGCAGGGGAGGAGGGGCTGGGGGCTCACGGTGGTTTCCTTTCCACAGGTAAAATGGCAGCTCTGTATATCTGTAGAAAAGCAAGTTGCAGATGCTTCCCAGGGCGCAGCGGCAGGGCGAGCAGCTGCCACTTTCACAAGCGGCAAATGGACTTTTATTCTCCTCCTAAAATCCCTGCAGTAGAGGCAGAGGATCTGCCAGAGACTGGGCTGCTGGGAAACCAGAGTAAGCCATAAAAGTAAACGATGTGCTCGATTATCACCTCTAATCAGCAATGACCACACTGGGGAGAAAGGTGATTTCCTTCTCCTTCTGAATCCCACTGGCATGCTATAGAAACACAGTCTGACGACAACAAGCTCCCCTGCCCCACCTCTTACAGCCAGCAAAGATAAATATTTCACATGAAAACCACTAGCCGCATCCCTGGAACTGTTCAAGGCCAGGTTGGATGGGGCTTTGAGCAACTTGGTCTAGTGGAAGGTGTCCCTGCCCATGGCAGGGGGGTTGGAACTAGATGATCTATAAGGTCTCTTCCAACCCAAACCATTCTATTCAGGCTGGGAGATGGGCTTGTGGACTAGCCATGTTTCACCATTCTCATGTACAGGTGAGAATAGGGCTGCCAAATAGCATATGACCCCAACGCCAAGCATGTGGTTCAGCACATGCTTCTTTTAAAAAGTTAATACCTGTGTAGGGTGGTCTTTTTTTCTTTTTCTTTCTTTTTTTTTTTGAAAGAGTGATGCCTTTTCAAATGAACCTTTTTGTTAAACAAACGTAGAGCAGCAGTTCCCTTCTCCCCTTACAGCTGGAGAGGAGATCAAAGAGTCTACCCAGGAGTGCCTGGCTCCGCAGGCTCGAAACAAACCCTCTGGTCTCGGCGCAATGTCACTGCTTGTTCAACGGTGCTCGCAAATTATGGAAGTCACTTGGCCTGCTTGAACTTTTGAGAGCTGCAGACAGAAAACTGCTAAGAATAAATAATCCCTCTTGATCTCTGAAGCAGAAATCATTGCCAAAATGCCAGTTCAGTGACTTCAATTAGAAAATGCTGTTGGAAGACCTCACCGTCCCTCTTTCTTGCTAATTAACATCACTGCATAATTCAGCTGCTTTTCCTATCCTTTTTCCTAATGCATTCAGGTCAGCAGATGTGTTTATGTACAAAAAAATCTGACAATACAGAAAGGCACTGGAAAACTAACCACTAGTTATGTCTGTGACTTGACCTTCTGGTAGTTTTTTGCTGACTATGTTGTCAATGACAATGTCATTGTCTTGCAAATACACCTTTCTGTTTCATTTTAATTAGAAATATCAATTGAAATATACAGAACCAAATAAATAAACTGTATCTAAACTACAGGTAGACTATTAGTAGCCACATTCAAGATGATGTGCAAAAAGATGTAACCTAAAGTTAGAATCACAGAAATGGAAATAGAAGCGAGATCTCCAGAGCTCACCTAATCCCTTCTTACAGCTTTTACCATAGCTATGTTTAGCACAATTTCTGTTTGTTTGTTTATTTTTTTTCCTGTCTCACAGCATCAAAGGAAAAACTTTAAACTACCTTGTTTGGAAACCATTCTTCCTTTCTCAAAATCCTTATCATTCCCACAGGATATTAACACCACTTCCCTTAAGTTTGTTGAAATTAAGCCCCTTCCACTGCTCCCATTCCTTCCTTCTCTAAAAATCACAAAATAACTTCTTTTTTTCTTTTTAGGAAAAAAACCCCTTACTGGTATTACTTAAAGTAGAATCAAACAGCTATACATCTCTTCTCCCCTTCCTCACATCCCTCTCTTGGACGAAAAATTTTCCCCATTACATTTCAAGACGCATGTTGGGCATTTACTTTCTTATAAGGAAATAGAGAAGGTCCTCTGTGACTATCAAGAACTTTTACTATCATTAACAAATTCAGGTAGAAGCCTGATTTTTCTTTTTTCTTCCTCCCCTCCATTTTTTTTTTAGAAGGTGGAGTGAACACCCTAGTATCAATAGGTAGTTCAGATGCTATGCTTAAAACTCCTTGTTCAAGTTTCAACTTTTATTTCTGCAAGTCAGAATGTGGAATCCAACCCACTAGCAATCACATAAATAAGTACAAAAAATACCAGCTACTGATAGCCAGTAGCAGTCAGAAAATAGCAGAAGAATCAGACATGAAACCACCTTCATGTCCTAAAGGCCTAATGCAAACATGAAGGTAGTTGTATCAATAGGCTGAACAGTCCTAAGCTAAGTAAAGCGGCCACAGACAGGTTTGGTGGGCCCCAAACATGCACTTGCAGCAAACCCCAACCTCTCCAGCTTTGATGCTTTGATGTACCAAGTCTCAATACCAGAAAGTGCTTGGTGTGAGAGGCAGCATGATGGGAGGACCCAACACCGTCACACCTGAGGAGGGACCTGGGTCCTGGGCTGCACCTGGGCAGTAAGGTTCCCAAGCAGCACCTTGCTTGGTGGTATTGCATAGACAGTGCAACACCATGATGTCTCTGGGAAGGAGCTCAGGAAGGGAACCAAGAGCTGTAGCTTCAAGTCCAGCATACAAGGCTTGAGAGGGCAAAACTCAAATGTTTGCTCTTGCGTGGCCTCCCGTTAGCCAGACGGGCTGATGGGTGCGCAGAGCTGTGCTGCCGGAGGACTCAGGGCAGATGGGCAGCATGCCTGAGGACAACCAAGTTCAGCTGAATACAACAGCTGATTTTGGCTTTCAATCCGACCACCATCCTGATCCCACTCAGATAACAATTTAACAAAAATAGTCTAAACTGGCTTTCTTCTCTTTCCTTCTACAGCGTGCTCCACTGAAACACAAGCTTTTGACACTACAAAATGCAGTAAAACTGAACCTAAGGTGTAACTCTATTCATTGACTGCAAAAAAAGATTAACTTAATGAGACCTAAGTTCGACTCCTTTTATCCTTTGCTTTACAACTTGAATTATTACTAATTTTTTTTTTTAGCAGGCATGGTGGTGTTGGGTTGACGGTTGGACTTGACGATCTTCGAGGTCTTTTCCAACCTTAATGATTCTATGATTCTATAATTAGCGACGGTTTTAAGAAGTTCCTGCAACTAACATGAATGTTGGTTGTAAGTTCCTGTTAATACAATGCTTCAAGATTTAAATCACGTTTCAGTTCCCTGACCACACTGTAAGTATCTGTAGATTAACTTACTGTCATTGGACTAAGTGATGGAAAGCAAAATACAGGCAGTTTTCACAAATTATGTAAAAAGAATTATTTCTTGTTATTCCTTTATTCCAGCTGCTTTATAGTACAGCACATGTCTCTAGGGCTCCATATTTTAGCATAACAGGAGCTGATGCTGATACTTAGCAAGTTGGAAATATATATCTAACCTCTCAAGTGCCTGAATTACAAACTCAGGTATCTGACTTTTGGTAACTAGCTTAGAAAACTGTGACTTCTACTCTGGGAGAGCCTGCTTATACGCCTTGCTGAACTGCTGCTCGTCTCAAAACTGCAGTTCACTAATGAATGAAGCAGACAACCTGCTGACAGATATCTCAGCCTACGGCCAAATACTGACAGCCTAAGGTATTCAACCCCTTTTCCCCTTCGGTCTTCATAGGCAAAGCCTGCTGCCAGACCCCTGTGCGTACCAGTGCAGTCTGGGAAGGACAGCAGCAACAAACAGCAGGGGAGCAACAGGGCAAGGACTTACAGAAGCTGAATTGTTCAAATATATGGGGTTGGATGGGAATCACTCACGCTGAAAGAGCTGGTTGATCATCTCTCTATCATCACAGAAAATCATGGGGAAGTGGCAGAAGTCCCTTGTAACCGGAAAAGGCTAATGTTATACCTATCTTCAGATGACACAGATGGGAAGGAGGACCCAGGGAATTATAGGCCACTTAGGTTACCTTAGTCCCTGGAAACATCATGGAGCACATCCTCGAGGAATGCACGTCCCAGCATGTTCAGGATGAGAAGCTAAATCACAAACAGCCAGCCCATCCATGATCGACAAATCAATGAGCTATTATTTAATATCAATGACCCCAATGATGGCACTGAATGCTCCTTTGGCATATCTGCCAATGCCACTAAATTGGGGGAATGGCGGACAATCTAGAAAGCAGCATTAATCTATCGAGCTTGAGAAACTTCAGGACTGAGCCAACGGAAATCTCCAAGGAGAAGCATGAAGTTCTGCACCAGGGCAGAATAGCCCATGGGCCAGTACAGGCTGGGAACTGACCAGATGGGCAACAGCGCTGCTAATGAACACGGGCATTACAGTGGTCCCTGTGCTTAATATAAGCCAACAGCGTGCTTCCACTGTGATTGAGGCAAACCCCATACTGCACTACATCAGTAGGGGACACAACCAGCAGATCGAGGGAAGCTATTTATCCATCACTTCTGAGGCCACACCTGGGACACTGTGCCCCATTTTGGACCACGCAGTTCAAGATGGGGGCTGAGAAACCAGAAGGGATCCAGGTGAGGGCTACCAACATGGTCATGAACCTAGAGTATGACCTGCAAGGAGAGGCTGAGAGCACAGCTCGTTTAATCCGACAAAAAGGAGGCTACGGGTTGATCTAACAGCAGCCTACAACTGCTTGAGCAGTAACTTCGGTGATTATGAAGACAACAAAAGCCAAACATTTCACAGTTGTGGAAAATTAAATAACACGGGACAACAGGAGCAAGGTGAAGTTTGGGAGATTCACAATGGACATTAGAAAGAAACCCCAATTTCCAAGAAGGTAATGCAGTGCTGGAACAGGCAGAGGAGACAGGGTGGAATCTCCACTGTTGGAAATACCCAAGACTCAGTTAGACAACGCCAGGGCAGAGCTGATCTGGTGCAGTGACAGGTCTGCTTCAAGCAAGAATCTGGATTAGATGATCTCACAAGGTCCCTTCCAACCAACATCCTTTCAATCTACTGTAGATTAAGCCAGTTTGAGCTACTGATGACTTACGCATGCAGAAAGAAACAGTATTGCAAAATACAATCACAAGTACTCTGCCTTTTAAATTCAAGTACAATTTAATTTTTTAAAAGGTATCAAATATAATCAACATTGCATATCTATGTATAGTATTTATTTTGACTTTTATTTCCTACAATTATCGACCATTATGCTAAAATTTGGTGCTTTTTAAGGTCAGTGCACCTGTATTAAGAAATGTCACACCGCAGAGAATGTAACTGTGATCACATAGGCTCATGCTTTCACTGAATTCATGTAATTCCCCCTCCTCACCCTACTTTTTCCAAGTGCAAAGGTATGCTGAGAACAGCCGTTTTGGTAAAAGCGGTCAGAATATGTTTATGTTATAGCTCCCTTCACCACCACCCAGACATTTCAAATGAGGCCAATTTCTCCATTTGGTAACCCCCAACTTTGAACACCATCAGAAGGTACTACTGTTCAACTCATTTCCAATTTTTGTGGTTACTTCTTGGATGAACTTATACACTATTTTTACTTAGCAACACATGGTGTACCCTGAAAACAGGCTCACAGACTTGTCTCAGAGGGCGTACAAGGAGCACAGCTTATGTACTGTTACAAATGCATTTAAAAACTGGAAAAATAGCAGGTTTCTTTTAAAAAAAAAAAAACAAACATAAACAATCCAGAAACATTAGTGCTGTAAACCTAATTAAGCCTAATTCAATTTAATTTTGATTAGCTATATAATTCTGCTTACCTCACCAGGTTCAGTAGGAACACAGCTGATGTGATTTCACTTGGGCATCCTATCTCATACCTATACTCCTTGGAAACCATATGCTAACAGAAGTAATTTTACATCTACACAAATAGTTCATCTGGAAATTAGTATCTAGAATGCAGATGGAAATTTATGAAATTACCACAACATGCTGCTAATTATTTGTTAAAGACTACTTACAATCTGAAACTTGGTTCAGAGAAAAGGGTCCAGAGGGTGAAATAGGTCTCAGTGAATCTATTTTAAACCTGCTCGATTCAAAACTAAAATAACAGGTTTCCTAATAGCTTTTTGAACACCAAATGCACCTTCAATGCAAAGGTCACATTTCTCCCCTCTATTCTACCACCACAGCCTCTGTTTTTTCAGTGCCTTTACTGGGAATAAAGCTTTTCCTCAGAATTGCAGCTTCACTATCAAATAAGCTACAGATGCATACAACAAGACAGTTTCTACAGTATTTTGCCGTAGTTAAAAAGAGTTGGGAGTTAATTAATTTCTGTCACTAAAGTATGACTCTCACACCAGAAAGACATCGGCTCTGCAAGATAAAAAGGATGGCACTTTTGCATTGTTTGCAGGGCACAGCTGCATGTTAAAATAAGCTCAAATCTATTTTTAGAAGAAAATAATCTATCTTTTCAGTGCTTTGGTGATTACTGAACAAAGTGTTGGAAACAGACGCAAGGATTAAAAGTGAATAATCTATGATACTAATAAAATACAAGCTCTTGACTATGTATAATGGTCCCTCAGCATTATCAGCTCTCAAGGTAGTCTTAAAATAACCTTGTACTTCTATCGCAGCATTTACCAACGACCACCAGCAACTGAAAAAAATGAGTATATATCTCAAGACAGTAAGCAAAGCCACAATGCTGAACAAATCCACCACCTCAGCCCTGCCCAGAACCAGGAAAAACCCCACTATTAAAAGCAAGTCTAACACCATCACTTTCCCCAGGTACAAAAAGCAGTTTACTATAAACTCGTAAGAGTTCCTCCTCTGAAGTCCAAGCAAAGGGGCTACAAAAACCTTCCAAATGATATTAAATCCACACAGGAGCTTACACTGGTACACAGAAGATTAAAACACATTGTTGGCAATTAATATTTTAATATTTTCTATGTATGAATTTAATAAACATAGAATATATGTCGTTTTGCAGATCTCCTTTGAGCCTGACTCCTACATGGACAACTATCTATTTAGTTTCTTTAAGTACTTCGGTAGTTTGCTCAGAGAAGTTCTGCACCTAAAATCACTGCCAACAATTTGGAGGTAGAAACTTTTTGTCAGATAAATCTAACAGAGAAATAATGGAAGTAGTTTTGGTACAGACTGTTAACACCTTTCCCACAGACAAGCAAAATGACAGCAACTCGTAAGTTGTGGGTGGGTCCCTTGCTCAGTAAATCATTTCTTCATGTTGATGGTCTCAGCAACTCCAGCTGGGTAGGAAGGCTCTGCAGAGGGATCTGGACAGAATGGATTGATGGGCCGAGGCCAGCTGTATGAGGTTCAACAAGGCCAAATGCCGGGTCCTGACCTTGGGTCACAACAACCCCATGCAATGCTACAGGCTTGGGGAAGAGTGGCTGGAAAGCTGCCTGGCAGAAAAGGACCTTGGGGTGTTGGTTGACAGCCAGCTGGACATGAGCCAGCAGTGTGCCCAGGTGGCCAAGAAGGCCAGTGGCATCCTGGCTTGTATCAGGAACAGCGTGGCCAGCAGGAGCAGGGAGGTGATCGTGCCCCTGTACTCGGCACTGGTGAGGCCTCACCTTGAGTACTGTGTTCAGTTTTGGGCCCCTCACTACAAGAAGGACATTGAGGTGCTGGAGCGTGTCCAGAGAAGGGCAACGAGGCTGGTGAGGGGTTTAGAGAACAAGTCCTACGAGAAGCGGCTGAGGGAGCTGGGGCTGATTAGTCTGGAGAAGAGGAGGCTGAGGGGGGACCTTATTGCTCTCTACAACTGCCTGAAAGGAGGTGGTAGTGAGGTGGGTGTTGGTCTCTTCTCCCAGGTAACCAGCGAGAGGATGAGAGGCAATGGCCTCAAGTTGCATCAGGGGAGGGTTAGATTGGATGTTAGGGAAAATTCCTTCCCCAAAAGTGTTGTCAAGCTGCAAAAATCAGCCTGAATCAGACTGCCATTAAGCTGAAGTGACTGCATGGCTACCAGCCTACCAGAACCATGGGAAACCAGCCTGGCATTGAGCTCTGTGACAGCACAAAGCCAGCCCAGGAGCACCTCACAGGGATGTCAGAGCAGATTCAGGGATTATTCCAACAATGATATAGAAGACATATCAGAAGAAAGTAGATACCCTCAAATATCCTTAAATGTATACTGGAATGACACTTGGTATGCAATAAAGAAGCAAGCATACCCCCAAAGTGTCAATTGTATAAATTATGTTATTTTGATGTGTGCACGGCCTTGCTCACAAGTTGTTCAGAAATTTCTGGTTTTAAGTTCCAGCCCTGTTAAGGTATTCTGGGAAACCTGAATATTTCACTTGATTCATCCAACATAGTGAGGACTAAAAGATGCAGGAATCATTTGGCAGGCTGCTCTATTAGATGTACTGTCCAGATGCTTCCCGTTTTTCCCATGTTCACTGCTTTAAAGACTAGAGTATCTCTAAGAACTACTAAGAAATACACTAGAAAAGTTTTTACATAAGTGATTACTGAGACATTTCCAGATATTAAAATTGACTAGAATAAGTTTAGTTCAGAGAAAAATATCTAGCAAATCTGTCATGCTCTTTCCTTGGAAAGAAAGAAAAAAGTCCTCCTTTATAGAATGACCAAATCACTTTTCTGCTTTATCAAAGTTCTGCTTATATTTACATTGCTTTTTCTTCCTTGGAAAGTTAGACAAGGCAATAGTCAGCCAGACAGGACAAAAGACACAGTGGCATGTTTCCTGAAAGCATAACATAAAATTGTTTCAGTCTCATGATCATTGCATTTGCATTCTGAAAACAATCCAGGCCATACTTCAGTAAATATTTATAATAACTTACTACATCCTTATAAAATGACAGATTTGCTTAGTGCACATAATTCAAGAAACAAATAGGTATTTCCCAAAAGGCACAGCACTCCATTTAGGAGGTAGCGTTTCTAATTTTCTTTAGGAAGGCGAAGAAGATATACATTCTGCTGTCTTTTGTATCAGTCATGCAAGTCTTCATTAAAGAAGTTTAGTAACACTTTTTTCTTTTTGTTTTGCTCCCCACATTTTTAATGCACACACTCACCAATTGATACATGTGAGCTAATTCTAATCACTGGAGATCAATTAATTTACCACAGTAAGACAAGAATTTGAATTTAAGAAAGTGTGACTCAAAAACACTAATAAAGCTGTCCTCGTCTCTGAACTGCTGCTATGAGTGTCAAGCATTTCAATTGAGATTAAACATTGCATGCATCCGATGTACACAGAGTTCATTTGTACGCTGTGTGCATATAGAAAAACATACAAAGTTGTAAAAATGCATTTTTAGGCAAAAACATTACTTGTTATGCATCTTAAATATATTTTAGCAGCATAAATATTAGTTATTATATTGCATAAGAGCAGCATTGTTCCTCTACAGAACCATCAACTAAATGTGTTCATATAATTAAATTAATAAAATACAAAGCCTCTATTGCACTGCCTTTGAAATATAAATGTGTGGAGCTCCACCATTCACCTGGAGTAGTTGGCAAAGTATTGTAAGTGATGCTGGAAAACACAATGAGTTATAAAGAAAAGACTGATAAGGCTAAACAACACTGATACTGATGCCATAACTCTTACTTAGTTTTTAATCTTCTAAATCCAGGGGGCACACGTTTGGTTTATGTTTAACAACTGATTTGTCAACACAACAGTATCTTTGAAAATCACCCATTCACAGAAAGGTGATCTGCTGAATAACGCGGAGGGTCTACTTTTCACAAACCATCATCATCACAGATCAAATCCCACCTAAACCCCTCTTGAAACACATTTGTTTTACTTGCTAACAGTCAGAAATTTTTGGTCCGCCAGAAAATTAGCAACACTCCTAAAAAAAGTCCAAACAATCTTACCGAGATGTGAGTGGCAATTAAAGCCTTCCACACAGTGGCCACAAAAACCAGACAGAAAATACATAGCACATGCAGCAGCAATTGTCTTTTAACTGAACGTTGGATGGTGCAAGCCTGTCCTATAGAAGGGAGGCAAAAGAGAGCTGGCACTGTACTTTATAATATAGTCAAGAATAGCACTCAGAAAGGGAAGTGTTTAGCCATTCATAGCCAGTGCTTATATTATTAACTAAATCTTTCCAAGCTCTGGATGAAAGCAGAAACAGATGCTCTATTTTCTTTGAGATGTTTTTGCAAGTTCAAGCCACTGCACTTGGGACAGGTCCATCTCCGGGGGCACATCCCACACAGCTGCACTCTTACACCTCACTGAGAGTTTTGGCCAAGAAAAGATGATTTGCTCATGCAAAACTGGGTAGAAGAAAATGGTAGACCTAGCTGGGCTATGTCTAACATAATGTATCAGATGGTTAATGTCTGAAGAGCATTCAATAATATGCATTATCAGGGCACGATATACTGAATTTCTTTCAAGCTAACTGGACTTGACTATTTGTGTAAAAAAGCTGGAGTGAGTGACGTTGCAGCAGCCCTCAGCAATGGTGTTGAGCTGAGAGCACAGGCAAAATCCCCCTCGTGCCGGGCAAGGCAGCAAGCCAGAGTTTGCCCACAGACCCGCTGTCACGGCTCAGACCCGTTTTCATGTGGGAACACCCAGAGGGGGGAGACGGTAATTTGGTCTCTTTGTTCATTCAGTTCTTAATCTCTCTGTTGAGGCTGACAACGGGGGAGACCATTAGTGTCAGCTCTGCTGAGACTTTCCGTTATTAAGGCTACTTAAGCTTTTCCAAGTAAATTGCATGTGTCAAACAGCGATGGGCAAAAAAGCCATTAGACAACTGCTCTCCCTTTCTGTTGATCCACCAGGAGCAAGGGGGAAGGGGAAAGACACAACCCCAGAGACTCTGCACAATTCTTTGCAGTTCCCTGTTGCTCTCACTCATTATATTTCTATTTTACACTATTTAGAGGCAATGCATCAGTCATTCCCTCAAATTCTTTCACTTAACTGGAGGTTGATGACTGGGGATCCATGTCACTCTCAAAACCTTGCAATAGTCACCACGCTGGATACACCTCGCCTAACTTTAACCTTATAAAAGATTTGATTTAGCCTCGTTTAATTTCCTTCAACAGTCAATGTAGGAAGAGAAAGGGCTGTAACGCAGTCACAGCATGAGTGTCCCAGGTTCTTTCTGGCCCCTTCCTCTGACCACAAAGGGAGATCATCTCTAATTTTCACAGGCCTCTACTTAGATGGTGTGAACCCCACACACAACAACGAACTGGACATTCATTAAAGAAAGTACTTTGCTATGCCAAGGCTTCCATATTCTTACAGAAAGAGCTAGAAATTGCTTGTAGACTGTCTTCTGAACTGTAATTACAGCCCCGAACTCTGATCTGCACGCTACAGGATTCCCAGCACCTTTTAACCACTGTTCATTTATCCGTCACTCAGCATCTTTAAGCAGCAAAGGCATTCCTTCTGCCACTTTGAGTATATCTGATCTCACACAGGCAAAACCTTAAGTAGAAAATAAGTATGATTCTTGACCCTATTAAGTCACAGGGAGTTTGCTGTTAACTTTGACGGGGTTCAGATTTCACTCCAGCTCCTGATACCCCGAGAGCTGTAAGGTTTGTTATTGTTCATATTTGCAAATGGATTTAAATCTTGAGGATCTTTTTTGGATCTCGGAACATGTAATCTGCACACCAAAGAATTCTTTCTGCTGGGTGTAATGTCTGCTGTTTAAAATCCATGCATGTTCTTTGAAGTGAACAGGATTGCCAGCCTGCAAGAACAACTCCAAAAGATTAATTTCAAAAAGAACAGTTCTTCTCAATTCAAATACGTGTTCAACTGGTATGTTCAATGGTATGTCTCCTCGTGTCTTCCTTCCCTTTCTTTTGCTGGTTTCTTTACTGCTTTTCAGAAAGAAATCAAATGAGAAATGGGAGAAATACTACAGGGGAAGTTTAAGCACATAAAAGTTAGTCAATTCAAAGTTATGGCTGCCAAAGGAATGTTATTTCGGTTAACTGCACAGTCACTGTAAGCACACATACTAAAACTAGATACTGTAACGGTCTACGATGCACAGACACCAGAGAACTATTATGGTTCTTGCAGGAAAACATGCCTTTATATTTATGAACTTGCTGGCTTACTTTATTCTTCTATTTCCATTCTTCATGACGAACGTAACTAGCTGCATCTCTGTTTCATTAAGTACCCTGACTTTTTAGCTAGATATTTCAAAGAGATTTATGCCCCTCCATCCAAAAGGGGCAAAAAGAGAGGCAAAGATGAACAAAGGGCTGTGGAGCAGTATGACCGTGGGAATGAGGTGCCCTCCACACGAAAACAGAAGAGCTCTTTAGATAACAACAGAATAGCTAGCCTACAAAATGTCACTTATTCAGCTTTCTCTAAAATATGGGGAGTTTTAGGAGCAACATGTATAGGAATTAATTCAAACAAATGAACAAGTTGTCAAGTTTCCCCCCCTAAACTACATCCCCACATCTGAAGCATCCGATCCCTCACCACCATACTGGGACCCAAACCACCACCCCACTGGACAGACAAAGGGACACGGAAAGCATATCCACAGGTATCCCAGTCCCATGCTCTTCGCTGACAGTAGAGCACGCTTATGGAGACAGAAGGCAATTCAGACTAGGCACTTAATCTGGAGATTTTGAACATCCTTCTGGAGGAAATACCTCTCTTTCCATTCACTCGCAGAGAGTCCAAGGTAGACAGGTCTGGACAAGTGTCCAAATTTGAATAACCTGATGTTTCAGTAACACATGAAAGACTTCCAAAATGACCTGCTTATCTTTCTCACATTCATTCTAAATCATCATGTTTAAAATATATTAGCAAATACAGGAACTATTTTCCCTCACCTAATATAAACTAAAATACGTACTCCTCATATATATATATGTGAGGGCACTAGTCCCATTTCTGTTTTGGATGTTGAGACCCAAAATTGTGATTCAGCCTTGGTGGTGGTTCCCACTGTACTGGCGCTACTGACTGATTTCCAGTCTTCCCGTAGGAGATCCAGCTCAGAGCAGGTGCACAGATGCGTCTGGAGCGGCAGGCAGGTCTGTCTGAAAGTACACTCGCTGTGCTTGCAACTGCATACCCTCGCAGTGCACTGCCTGCTTCCCATCTGTGGCAGGAATAAAAAGGGAAAAAGGTTCAAAATCAGGTAACAGAACTGGATAGCTACAACTGGGATATCTGAAAAGCAAAAATATCCCCAAAATCTTCTGCTTTATTTGTTATCTTGAGAGTAACCAATAAGCACACTATTTTGAGATTAGCCCATCAGATCTTGCTAAAAAGAATAGATGTGATGATCAAAACAGTGAGTAAAAAGGTTTGCTTTTTAAAACAATATTGTCATCAGCTCCAACAAAAACACCAGAAGGAGGAAAGAAAAAAAAAAGTCAGGAGCTGAAAAGAAAACATTCAAAAGAAAAAAACCCATGTAATTTCAAGTCTTTTTGTGTGTTTTTATACACACAGATTACTTTACGAGGTCTAATGAATTACATATGCTCTGAACATATATTTCTATAATATAGTCATCTGTCATTATTTCTGTGAAGTCATTTGTGCACATGAAAATCAGGAAGCCCACACAGCAATTGACATGAAGGTCTTCAACCCTAAAATTTGTCGAAGGTTTTGCTCTTAAAAAATGTTTAAGGAAGCTTAACGGAGAGACTGGTTCCTGTACTCTGTTCATCTGCACGGCAGGGCAGCTTCCCTTCCGCATGCAGACAAGGATCAAGCCTCTGTTGACTTAGGTAGAGTAACAGACAGTGACAGATACATGTTTTTGCAGAATGAAAGAGAAAGAAGGAAATTATGTAGCTCTGCAGTTCTTTGTAAGACGTTTCAAATTTGCTGATAAGAATCAAAATAAGCGCAGTGATTTTAGATGCATACAAAAATAGAGCACAGAAAAAAACTACAAGGGATAAAGAAGCCAGGTACTGAGAAGTACTCTAGTTCTCTTCCCATCTACACAGGTCCTAAGGTTTTCTGATTCCTGCCTGGGCATGTAGTAGTTAATGAAGAAATTTGATTCTTTGTTCAGCTGTAAAATAAAACAATGCTTAAGATATCAAAATAACACCTAAAATTTCCTTGACAGAAGATAACCATAGGGAATTTCTGGAAGTAACTCCATAAACAGAAACCAGTGATTTAATAATAGGCAAAAAAGACACTAAGAGGATTTAAATGTCCATATATTTTTCACAAATTAAGGCAGAAAACATTTGATTGGTCAGGTTGTTTGTACTAAATACAAGAAGGAAAATATTGACTTGAAGTATTATATCAGATTATCCTATATCTGCCCTACCACCTCAGCCAGAGGGAAGAGGTGCAGCTCCCAGCAGGCCCTTGGGTACCCAGGCTGTCTACAGCTCCAGTCCACAGCCGAGGAACTGGATGTGACCAAGGCAAAGCAACACACGTGTAAGCCCACCCCAACTGTAGAGCAAATCATTCCGAACTCCTACGAGGACAGGCCAAGAGAGTTGGGGCTGTTCAGCCTGCAGAAGAGAAGGTTCCAGGGTGACCTTATTGCAGCCTTCCTGAAGGAGCCTACAGGAAGGATGGAGAAGGACAAGGGTGTGTAGTGACAGGACAAGGGGGAACAACTTTAAGCTGAAAGAGGGCAGATTTAGATTAGATATTAGGAAGAAATTCTTCACCATGAGGGTGGTGAAACACTGGAACAGGTTGCCCAGAGAAGCTGTGGCTGCCCCCTCCCTGGCAGTGTTCCAGGCCAGGCTGGATGGAGCTCTGAGCAACCTGGTCTGGTGGAAGGTGTCCCTGCTCATGGCAGGGGGGTTGGAAC
>Ga0065711_1028289_pt1 | contig 42192 bp, 17 predicted proteins | sample Hoacrofraction12_FD_59098 | JGI IMG/M metagenome (GOLD analysis project Ga0065711, IMG submission 59098) | Hoatzin crop microbial communities from Cojedes, Venezuela - Epithelial fraction 12 v2 (version 2) | ecosystem: Host-associated > Birds > Digestive system > Esophagus > Crop | place...
CTCCTTCTCTGGAGATATTCAAGCCCCGCCTGGACAAGGTCCTGTGCAGCCTGCTCTGGGTGACCCTGCTTCGGCAGGGGGGTTGGACTAGATGACCCACAGAGGTCCCTTCCAACCCCGACCATTCTGTGATTCTGTGATCTCATTTTATGATCTTCAGCCCCAGTCCTGTCCCCACTATAATTACAAAATAAGCTTCAACTGATTCTAGAGAAAGCATAAACACTTCTATTCCCCAGCTGAAGTTACTCTATGCATTTAGTTTTCAAAGCTATTTTGTAAATCCTTTGTGTAGCGCTGGCTGACAAGACTTTTGCCACTGACTGCTGTGGAACTAGGCACTATTTGTACATGATTTCACTAAATACAAAACAAGGAGCTTTTTAATTAGAAACCTCAAATAATTTCCACTGTATCTTTCAGAGCAAAATGCCAAAAAAAAAAAAAAGCTCCACAACTCAACATAAGGAAATAGGTGCTTTAGGAAGGAGACTGACAGAAAAAAAGGAACACAAGCAGAACAAAATGACAGCTGAAAAAAATTTCCCTAAATTAATGTTCCATTTTTCAAATTATAATAATTTCTGTAGGATGTAAAAAACAAGAATGAAACATTTGTAACAAGATGACTCAGTGGCCCACATATGGATGCTTACTAAACGATGGAAGTGTAAGCTGACTCTAGGAAGAAAGGTTGCCCATCAGTAAAAATGGGATAAACAGCTAGCCAAAATACTATTTCCCACATTTTTGTTTCATGGGTAGTGAAAAATATTATTGAAGCTCTGTAAAAAGTTTATTTTATTTTACTCCTTCCTTCTTTTTGTTTTTTTAATCAGAGAGAAACAATTTTTTTTTTTTTAAGTGAAAATTCACATTTTTGTCTTTTCTTTACTGAGAACCAAACAAGCAAGTTGAAAAAAAAAAGAGGAATTGTTTCAAGAATTAGGTGGAAGACCTGGCACTCATTAACAGTTTCAGCACACGGAAGTGCCTTATTGTACGTCCCATTTTGAGGACAAAGAAAGCCAATACACATAGGGGCAATACAAACAGATATTATTCATCACTATACTGATACAATATCAAGTTCACCACCACCTTGTAAGCAAGAAAATAACAGACCAGGCCTTATAACTGGAGTTGAAGTCTAGGTGGAATAATTATAAAATCACTTTGTTCCTTTCAAACTCATAAGAACATAGACCTAACCAGGTCCCAAGCAACAGAGCAGGCTAGTCCGCAGGCAGGCGTGCTACCGAGCAGGGAGGAAGGAGCAGCCTCCAACTCTGCTGCTTTTCCATGGACATTCAGATTACATTTTGCTCCAGAGACCAGTACTGACAAAGCATTCTCGAGCTCCAGAACATGCGATTTTCAGCTGGCAGAACTAGACGTGCTTCCCACTAAAGTACACAGTCCTGAACGGGCTGTCACATTTTGGTTCACCTGCCTCTGCGGGAGGTGCAGGGAAGGGATCTCCCATCGCCTTGCTGCAGGCCACAGCCCAGCGGAACCCCTGGGCCCGGGCAATGGAAGGGTGATCTGCACTAAGGAATGCAAAAGGCTATGTTTGCAGGCAATTGTCAAAGAGAATATTGGAGACTTCATTGTAAAAGATTATAAAACTATACTGCATGTGTTTTGAACATATTTAGATCCCTATTTTCAGAGAATAACCACTGATAAGAAGGGTTAATTTAGACAGACACATGTTGATTTCACAAGTAAAGCACATGATAAATTCACAGGAACTGAGCACTGTGTCATGTTCAGTGCAAGCAAACATGGCTTTTGCATTTAAAAATTCTTCAAAGCTGGGGAGAGCCTAATTACAACCAAGAATTTAAAGACAAGGCAAAGAAAAACATAAGCTTTAAAAAGTAAACCATTTGATAAATCAAGGTAAAAATTTTACAACTCCAGAGAAACAGAAGTTCAGAACAGAAGAACAGAAACAAGTTCAGGGAAAAACCAAGGTCTTATGCTGCCATAAGTCACAGTGATTTGATTAAGGAGTATCCCAAGGAACTATCAGCAGGGCAGCATACAGAGAGCAGTGCATTCTTCAGTAATGGGACATGAGAACTAAATGCAATAGTCATGGCCTAATAAAAAGCTAAAGACAGACAAGAAATATCAAAAATAGAAGCTGCTCTGGCAAAACTAATTCGGCCCCATCATTCTGCAGACACATGGTGTGTGTTACTAATGAAGAACAAGACAGCATTGCTTACACATAACAAAAGAGCAGCTAGAAATACTACAGATTAGAAACAAGGCCAGGATAACTGAACTAGAAGCTACTAAATGCTGCAATTAAGAAGTTTCCGAAAACCAAATCTGGTAGTTAAACATTGCATCAACATTTACTACTTTGTTATTTTAAGAAACAAAGCTACAGAAGACAATGGTGACAGGCATCTATTTTTCTTTTCGTTGTTATCAAAAGATAGTTATCTAGCTGCAGGAATAAAAAGGGCTAGGATAAAAATCTGGAAAAATTGTATTTCCTTTATTTAGAGAGGCGTAAATCACGCTGCTCTTATGATGGAGCAAAGGAAGAACAGCTTGTCTACCAAATAGCTTTTAACGAGACTAGACAGGGAATGATCTGGGACTGTCTGTAACACAGATTCTTTTAGCTCTATGGTTGTGATTAGTGCCAAAAATAGTACTAAAGAACCTGAAAAGGACTCTGTGAAGGTTAGACTCCTGAAAATAGATGGAAGAGCCTGAACAGGCAAAATAACTCTCCAAAACTATGGATTATATATGAAAAGAGAGTAAGCAGTAAGCCTTAGCACACTTAGAGGGATGGGTCACAGAAGAGTTGTTTTTGTCTGATAAGGTAACAAGCCTCAGTACTAACAAAAAGGCAGAAAAGTTATGAAAAACGAGAGGCTTGTGGAAAGTACCTCCTATATGGCTGCTGGCCCTTATCCCATAGCAGTTGCCAAGAAGGAGGAGTAGGCTTGCAAAACAGGGTTAAAGTGGGAAAAGAGAGAAAAAATTTAAAACCATTAGTAGTGCCAAGCGCAGTCGCGTGAAGTGCCATAGATAAAAAAGGGGCTCCTGTCATTTGGGTCAGGATTGAACTGACACAGGCATACGCAAAGCCCAAGCAGGCAGTCTGCTGTGCAGGCGTACCGATGAGGGAACCATTTCGACTTCACACAAACTTGCCAGAAGTCCAGAAAGCCTATAAATACCCTGTATGTAAGAGTATTTAACCATTTGCAGAGAAGAAAAAGAGCATCTGATTATGCACACAGCAAGCTGCACTAAGGCCACTGGGATTTCTATCCCAAGTCCGAAGTCTGGTAATACAGTGCCATCTCCAGAACAGGAACTTATCTAATCACCCCTAAAACGAATGACGTTTTGAATACGATACTGGTTCTGGTTTCTTGAAGTACTTCAGCAAATTATTAGAATAGCTATAGATGAGACCAGGTACTATGGGGATGTTTTACCTCCCTGTGTACCCATTGCTCCATAGTCCATTTGACAGGTACTATCAACACCACCATTTTCTATTCCAGTATTTATTTATGCTGTTTTTTCTATCTAGCAGACAATGTAGGATCACCATGCTGATGAGAGGGGCTTTTTAATTTCTTCTTCTAGCTACTCAGTTTAATTTTGTATTTACTTCTACTTCAGAGGGTTTTTTCTGCCTGGTAAGCTGTCCGTAGTAGGAAAGTTTAGAAAAAAGGCAAAGTCAACAATCATTTACTATAACTGAGCTTTCCCTAGGTATCTTTTCATTCCAAGGACAGGGAAAAGTGTGCTAAATTCATATGTCACCATGTGGTCAGGTCTGACAAATGTTGACCATTTCTTAGAATAATACCCATACTGTAGCTGTCCTACGTGGTCCTGTGGGGTTTTGTTTGCTGGTATGTTAGCAAAACAGAGATCCAAACATGAAACCTTTCTTTCCTCGATGTGGGTGTCCATGAAGTTATATGCCTGTGAAATCCATAGGATATAATTGAAACAGTTTTGCAATCTAACGAGAGAGAACTCAAAACAGGGCCTTTGTGGTATTTGCATGTTGAAAATAATTGGGACTTTTGCCTGAAAAATAGCCAAGGACTGAACCCCCAGAGCAATATTTTCCACTGCACAAAGTCTACACCAGTGCACCATCAGTCTCACTCAGGCCTCAAAAATGAAGCTTAAAAAGACACGAGTGATATACAGGCCTAGGGCTGAGCCTCAACCCAGGAGTAAATTCCCCCCAAAGCAATTTTATGTTGCTTTCATCATCATTGGCAAAGATACCTCTTACCAACACTATAAACTGCTTTCCTGCTCTGAGCCTGATGGCAAGCAGTCCCTCTCACAACTTTGACCAAACAAAAGTAACAATAAAACAGTTTTTGTACCCATCTGGGCACTTATCACTAGATGCTGAAAAGTAATCTGCATAGCGGATGGTAGCTTTTCCAGAATGAAATGAAACTAGGTCCAGAACAGGAACTAGTTCTAACCGCAGAATAAAATTTAGCTAGGAGTTACAGAATGCAGTTCGGTTAGGGAATAGTCTTCTTGTCTTAACTCCTGCTGTTTCATCTCTCCTGCAGCCCTGTCCCTGAGCCCTGCAGATCCTTTGGTGCTCTGCAGGGAGTTAAACAGGGTCCTTGCTCAGGGGCCTCCGAAAGCTCCTTATCTACAGATCTGAGCACCTTCTTTTGTTACACTGGTCTCTGTTTGTTTCTCTGTTAATCTCCACACAGTCTTGTATTCTTTTAGCTTTTTGCCCTTTCACGTGAGGGATTAACGCTGTTGCTTAAAGGCTTCGGTTGAGACCTGCCTGTACCTCGGATAAGGCTGCTGCCCCTGTCGCTGTGGCATCTACCTTTTGCAAGGCCTCCTTAAATAATAAAACACCCCAAGCCCAAGAAATTTTAATCTGCACTGACGTTTTAGTGGCAATACAGAGGCGAACGACAGATGCAGGCGACAACAGACAGCCCCCAGATCTCTGCAGGGCAGTGGGGACAGGAGTGCAAAGGTGTGACAGGCGAGCGGTGTAGGTGACAGCAGCAGGCTAATGCTGGAGGCACTGGCAGTAAAGGATTCGTGCCACACACGACAGGAGGGAGCAGATGACATTGTAGGTGATGGTGGGATTCGGTGGGGGAGAAGAGAGCTGCCTGACAGGGTGCAGTCGCATACGGCGTGAAAGAGGGATGCTGTCAGGGCAGCAGAGGCAGAATGCTGTAGGGGATGAAGCCCTGCCAGAACGTTACAGGTTTCAGGCAATGGTATTACACAACCTGCTGCGCAACACGGGCTGGAACAGCCAGCAGAGTATGGCACAAACGGTGCACCTCTAAGAAAAAATAAAAATCTTGTGACAAACTGAAAGGAGGCGAAAGGAAAGGAAGGGGGGTGCAATTATAAGGCATCTCTGCATTATGTGTCCCTGCACAATCTCAAGTGCTGCGAGTACAATGCACAAAACACTGCAGGATCTGGATCCAGAACAGCAAGAATGTGTTACTGCAGCTTTACCACGGTATCATATACGCCATAGCTATACCAAGAGGAACAGCACACCAAAAGAAGTGTTTGATGTAGAATTTTTAACTTCTGTTTCACACTTAATTTTTTATTTAAAAGAAAAGAAAAGCTGCTGTCAAACAAGCTTATTCTTTCTCATGGAAGTTTATTTAATCTTCAGTTTTACCACAAGCCATTCCCCTCCATCCCAAAATACACTCTTTTCAGTAAAGCAAAAACACTAATTTCTATTGCAGGGCATGCAGTTACCTCAAATAAGCATGTTAGAAAAGCACAGATTATTTGGCAAGGGGCAGGAAGGGTTCCCAGCTTTTAAACCTATGCATCTTCATGTCTCTGATTATTAGGAAATTAGAAACAAACCGATCAGCTGAAATTTAAACCTAAATGCTTTCGAGGCGGTTCCCTTGTCCATTTTTTCTTTACTACTTTTACAGAAGAATCTGAATCTATTTGTTATTTCAAATGTTGGCCTATTTTCAGCAGTGATTATGATGGTACCACAATGTGCAACTTGACATCTCCTCCTCTCCTCTCATTCAAAGTCTCCCAGGGCCCAGCCATTTCACACAGGCTTGCTTTAGGCATTTATTAAATATGCACCTTCCAGTAGGGTTTAAAAACACCAACTAATCTCATCAGAGGCCAGAGACCTCCAGATATGTAAATCTACATCTGTTCCTCTTCAAAGGAAAGATTCTCCTGGATTACTCCAGGAGAAATGCATCCCACCCGGATATAGCCACTGAACCAGAGAAAAAGAACTCCCATGGCAAATGTGCCACCTCAAACTCACCAAGATCCAACGACAATGAAATTACACTTAATGTAATTCACTGTTAGCTTTAAGAAGCAATTAAGTAAAAGGCAGTACAGCACTTGCCGTAGGCTGTTGGTTCCAACAGGGGCCAGTGGAAAAAGGCATATAATGTTAAAATTGGTAACGTTAGTATTAACATAAGGATGAACTGTAGGTGGCTGCTCGACTACAGTGCTGTAAAATAGCAGAGTCCATTAACAAGCAGCAATCCCCCTTTTCTTTTTTAAAGTGTGCTGTAGATGTTTGCCAGTGAAAGCATGCAGCAATATAATTAACTGTCTATTAGCTTTTTATTAAAAAATAGGATTCCGCCTCTCCCTCCCGAATGCCCCACCAGTATCTTCACCTTCCCATACTGAGAGGCAAGATCAAACAATTTTATGAAAAATATTTCAAAGCTATTAGAGAGGGACTACACATTTCACCGTAGTAGAGCAATCTCACACCCAGCATATACACTTCCCAAGAAGGAACGAGCCCTTATTTAGCTTTTTACATCTCATTTTGCATAATACCATTTTAAAGGTGAGCACAAAGGATTCTTCTCAGTACCGAGGCATTGTTCTGTACATGTATGACGAGTTTCACAGTAGAATTAGAGATGCTTCAAGCATATCTAAAATATAGGCTTAAAATCAACAAATTTGTTACCCAGAAATTACGGTGAAATCAAATCTGTTTTTCATTCATTCGTATCCCTGTGTTTTTATTGACTACAATTCAGATTCTAGCTTTGATCGTCACCAAAAACAAAGTTTTCTATGACCTCCAGTTTCCACACTTTTGTTTGGAGTACCTTTGGTAAGCTGCATACTTTTTGGCTAAATCAGATAAATAAATATCAATCCTTCAGGGAAAAAAAGGTATGGGATTGTACATGTAAATATTATATAAAAGTAGTCCTGAAATAGAGCAGATAATTTTCTAATTAAAAAACTTACTCAAGTTTTAGCTACTTCAAATACATTTATATATATTTCTCAGATTCTGAAAAATTTCTTGGCTAACGCCATGGTCTGTACATTATGAATTTCACATAACTAGAAGAGGGTGATGCAATGATTTTAATATGCTTAGGGTTTCTAAAAGCACAACTTTATGATTAAAGGGTTTGAAGATTTTTATTTTATTTATTCATTGAAAAGGCAAAATGGAGCAACTACAAAGATGTAGGGGAGATATCCCTTGAGAAAGACAGAAAAGAGGTGAAAACTTGTTTTGAAAAGACTGAAAGACATTTTAAATGACTTAAAATAAAAGTTCATGTCTAATGAAGCCCTTGCGTAAAAAGTGAAACTTGTATGCTCAATTAGGGCTTATATTTTTCTCACAGATAAGATCTGAGCGAACTCTTTAAAAGTCAACATTATCTGTCATAACAGCAGTTCTACCTCTCACATTGCAAACAAACTACACAAAAAGGAGGGAAAGATGAAACAAGGGATACAGGCAGTGTGAATGGAGCCTAAATCTTTTAATTAACATCCTCTGAAAAGCACACTCTTTTTCCACCAAACTAATAAAAAGTGTGAGTGTGGGGTCTTTGTTGTTGTTCAAGCCTTGCCTGCACTCTAAGGAACGGAGAAAAGGCTAATCAGGGTTATTTAAAGCCACTTTCTACTTGCCAGGCTCCAATATCTCATTAATTCACTCTTAGTTGGCATCATTGTCTGATAGTGTTTGAAAATCACCAAAGAAACAGGGATTTCCCCTAATCCTTTCCATCAGAGGTAACTCTCTGGAAGACGATACCATGCTGTAGTGTGTAGGACACGGAACAGAAGTGTGTGCACAGGGAAATATCCCGTTTTCCCTGCAAACTCTACCATTCTCTGTGGCTCAAGACACCTGAGAAATCTAATGAGAACATGCCTGTTTAGGGCTGAACTTGATAAAAGAAGGGACATTATGATGCTAGTTTAAAGGAATTATCCTGACTAACTAGTCTCCGCTTGAAACTATTACCTGGCTTCATTCATCATATTGGCAAGAGCTTGACACAGGCAAAATTAATAGTTGTCCACATGTATGTTTGACTTCAGAAAAGAAAGGAGATTTTGGTTGTGGTCATAAGCCAGAAAAACAATTGCTTCAATGACTTTGTTGTCATAAACTAGAGCATTAAATTAAAGATGATGACTGCCATTCTGGGATATTTTTTAACAGAACAATACCAACTCCTGTGACTGGAGAAAAACCTGGATGATACCAGCATGCATGTCTTCAGCTCAGGAGTCATCTTTGTCATGTCCAGAGGCAGCTGAACTGAGCTTTAGCTCCCTTTCCAAGAAGTTGCACCTCTGTACAAGCCAGCCTTTATTGCCCACCCATACTAAAACAAACCGCACAGCCAAATGATATTTTAGAGCGCCAGTACATAACTGAGTGCTGCCTCCACAGTGGTTTCTATCACCAGCCTTTCTGTGTCCTAGCCATTCTCTGGGACTAGGTAGTCTTCAGACCTAGCTCTTCACAGAGCTTTTCTAGTAGCCCCAGTTTCCTTTTATTTCCTGTAAAGGGAACAAAATAAGATTTCTTTACAAGCTGAGTGGAAATACACAGCCAAGAACCACCACAGTTGTCAGTCTATTAACATAAACACTTTCAAAATGCAATGCTTTTAGCAAATGTTTTTGTCCCTTGATACTTTATTTAGTTTGCAATGTATATCTTTGCCATCTAATTTCTTAGTTTTGACTAGGTACAAAGCGAAGTAAAGTTCAAAAGGATGATGTTAAATTTCCATTATGGAGTTGTATCCCAGAATATCCGATTGTCATGGCCATAACTATCTTTTTGTTAATACTTATTATGGACACTAAGCAGGAAAGATTCAGAGGTTTCTCCATACGAAGCACCTTCAAACTCTTCTAAGGAAACACACGCCTTCAGTCCACAGATTACCTTCACAGTTCTCCAAAACCAAGATCACTTTTCATTGTTGTATTTTAGGTGAACCAAAAATTCAGGAAGAGTAACTATTCTACCCATCCTGTAAACACAGGTGAACTATGGTAGCAGTAACGTGAATTACCATAATACTCCCAGCATCCCAGTTCAGATGCTGTTAGCACTGGATTTAGCACTAGCCTCAGAGCTCTCTATGCCATTAATAGTGCATTTGTTCATTGTTTATGGAAAATGCCTGTGAAACAGGGTAGTGTTCCTCCTGCAGTTCTTGTTTCCCATCTCAGAATAAGAGCACTAACGTAAATTGTTCCTATTTCCAGCAAATTTTACTTTGTGCTGCTCACAGTAAAAGACTTCTATAGTTAACAGTAGACAAAATAAAAAATTACTTCAGTAGCAACTGGTTGCAAACAAGTAGTGCAGTGGCTTTGGTTAGTGCTGTTACCACAGCACTCTGACACTTTTTGACAGTCTTCAATATTTCCTCTATAGCACAGACAACTGTCACAAGCTCAAAACTCTTCATTAAATTTTTCCCATTTCTAAGTGCAGTTTCAATTTTAATCCATGTCTTTAGAAAGAGCTTACTTTGTCTCATGCATTTATGCACTTTGCTGTTATGGAGAAGGGAAATGAAAGTATTGATTCTGGACTAGGTAAGTTTACCGAATCACAAAGACACATGCTGGAACTGCAGCATAAAATGTACTCTGTAAAACAAAGAAAAATACGTGGAAAATGATTGCAGCACAAATTGTTTATGAATCCCTATAGAACACAGTGTTGTACAAAACATAAGGGAGAGAACTCCATATACCAAGCAGTATACAATCTAAATAATACAAATTTTCCCTGCATTTGACAAAATTGACACACAAATAGGAAGAATATGCTACAAAATTTGTAATTACATTAATAGGCAAGCCATGCATACCCACAGTGTATGGGCCTGAAAATTCTGCCCAAAAAAGGCAGTGGCTTTAAACTTTGAATATTGGGAATATTTTGATAAATCTTCTTAAGGTTCATGGCTTCATTAAAAGATCACTTAGTATTAACATCATACACGAGGAATGCAGACTGTAGAATAAGGTTTCACACTTATTTTTGAAATCTGTACCATTTCCAGATCTACAAATTAGCTAACTCTGAAAGTATTTCAGAAGTTAAAAAGATTAGCTTTTTGTGTACTGGTGACATAATAAAAATAGATACATCAATTCCCCATACAAAATGAGAATCTAGTCAGTAGACTAATACAGACAAATGGAGGCTTTCGATTCTGGTGGACACTTCACCTTATTTTATATTACAATGCTACTTTATTGCCACTGCTGTGGTTGCGAAATGTCATCGATTCTTTGGCTAATTAAAAGATGGGCAGCAGATTGCCATTAATGAGATTTGGCTTCCAGAAAATAAGGCTCTCTTGGTGTGTGGCTGCGTAAGTCAGCTAAGAAAATCAGACCTCCCCTTAGATGAAGGGAATCTGTACAGATCGCATCGAAGTAAATCTAAAAGTAATCTGCTGTATAAAGGAATGAGCTTTTTGCAATTGTGTTTCTGAGTGTATGCAGGGGTCCCTCCCATTAGGGTTTTGCAGCCACAAAGATATCACTCACTTGAGCTAGGACCTTGGAAGAAATACATAGACAGCAGAAAACAAAGATTTAGCTTTCAGGTCTGCTCCCTAGTATATGACTACATAAAAAAGCCCAAACCTATCCAATGCCATTCTTCTCCATGCTTCAGTTGTACAACAATCGTAGGGAAAAGAAAAGATACGTACATTAAAAATTACCGCTAAAGAAATTCTCTTAAGACTTTTATCCCCAGTAAGACCTTTATTCTTCTGACCTTTTTCAAGATCGAAAAAGATCAAGAGGGTGAAAGAGCCTGATCTCTCGTGTGGTAATGACCCTATTTTACCAAGCTACTGAGCCCATTAGAAAAAATGATAATATACAGCTCTTTTAAAGACCCATACCTAGAAAGACAACAATATACGGGTTCAGACCAAAGTCTGCTGACTTCAGTGAAACTACACCTAGCCCACTGCAGCTTGAACAAAGGGGCTGTAACACCTTGTCGTTCTGGAAACGCGCTTATATTGAAGCCTCTGGAGGGGAAGCCCCAACACGCTTCACCCAAAGAGCAGCCAGGATGACTGAATTCACTGGTGATCCCTTCTGCATGCCAGGACAGGGATTTAACCTTGGACATTCCTCACCCGCTGGCTGTTACCCACAACCTGCATTTGCAGAGGAGTCTACCCAAGAAAGAGCTTCTGGGGGTGCTCCATAAGATGTGAAGATTTCCATACCAATGCTGAAAAAACTCCAGTTAAAATTGCACAGAGGTCTGTTAGAGGGCACGTGCCTGCACAAGTCGCCTCTTGGATATATACAGGCAGTATCAATCTCTGGAAGAGATTTTTCCTAGTAAAGTTACAGCTGGGATGAATTCAGATCAAGATCCTTGGAGCTGTTATCTGTTCTCAAAGCTTCAAGTAACTCTCAGCAAGACAAACACACGCGTAGGATATCTATCCACATGCATCAGGATGTAGGTGAGCAACTGTCTCCATGGGGTTAGAAAAATTTCCTGCATCAACTTGTAATTACTTCATTTTCCATGAAGTAGGATAAATACTTGCTGGATCATCAGATAGTGGCCACTGTTTGAAACAGGACATCTGCCTACACATACCACTGGGCTGACCCCAGATAACAGTTCTTATTTTCCTTATCTCAGCAATATATAATTTTTATATATAATTCCTTATATTTATGTGATACATAACTATATATGATATAAAATATACATGATACGCATGTATAAAATCCAAATACAGACCTTCGAACCGATAAACACAGACTGCCATCCCAAAACTTCCCAACACCTTTTCAACCTGCCTTTGTGCAGCTGCGTTTGACAACAGCATAAGTTGCATTTGAGGGACCTGAAAGTTCAAAGTCCTGTCATAGCTTCAGTCCTTTCTTTCTTTCTCCCACTTGTTCAAATTGTTTCTGCTTTCCATTTTCTTAGGAAGCGTGTGTTTTTAGCGGTTAGCTCAGGGGACCGAGTCAAGTTCTGTTCCCAAATTTGTAGATGAGATACTAAAAAGACTTTTGCCTTGCTTTCCTCACACATAAAATAAAATAAGAATTGAAGTCACTGGGTCGAGAAATGATGGATCTTTTCAAGTACTTTGATGTCCATCAGTTCCATTGCTGCCATATTTTAATAGTTTAAAAATAAAGAGCAAACTATAGAAACAAAATATATTCAGAGAAGTATTTTAATTAAAGGCACTTTGGTGTCCACATTCAGGATATTGAAATTCCTAGGAGACTGCTGATTTGATACACTGCATACATATAACAGACAGAAGGATCAATAAATAAATGCTGTTTTCCTACCATACAAACCTTTTGTTTCCTCTCCCCTAGTGCACTTCGAGAACTTTCGCCCACCAGAATAGCTCATCTCCAGGTGACACCAACAGAAAAAGTGAAGCTTTTTCTTGCCCGCATTTAGGACTCGTTCACCATTGGGTAATATTTCCAAGCTCTAATTTGAAGTGCAAAAGAAAATACTGGCCACAAAGGATCTGGTTTTAATTTGAGAACTCTTCCAATTAATAGGAAAATTTAATTAAAACATCAGTTAAAAGTCCATAATATTAACTTAATGGTGAGAATCTACAGAAGTGCTCGATTAGATTTTTTTTCATGTGTAAAATTAACATTAGTGACTTCTAACAAACGTGCTAACCAGTCCCTGTTATTCAGAAAATGGTTGCAAAAATTAAAGCCAAGTAGTAATTATCACAATTTTAGAAGTGCCGAACAGCTCAGACTTCTTGGAAACACACCAGGTATTATCCAAAGTAAATTCATATATTTGCGCAAATCTTTGATATATATAAAAAAATTCCTTTATTTCCCCACAAATGTCTAACATTTCACCACTCTTTAGTGAAACTGCATTTTCTACAGTGTACTCTTGGAGAACAAAGTACAACAGCAACTGGCTAAGTTTTTGAAAATACTACTTGGGGGGAGGCTCAAGAGCCAAAATCATTATTTTTGTATGGAGTGTTTCATACCAAACACAAACACTGGGGGGTCTTGACTGAACTCCTTTGCCCTCCTGCCGTTTATGCCTATGATATTGGGCAATTACACGGCTTTGGCTGAAACAGTACGCTGGATAGGAAATTTCTCTCTTATTGGGAGGTTTGGACTGCGCTTGTCAACAAAAATGAGACCATTTAGTAATCCTAATGAATTTAAGGGGCAAATCATCTTGCTTCTCTCCTAAGATCTAGCCTTTTCCTGTTTTTTTTCCTTCCTTTAAATAGGATACATTTTGCTCTATGCAGTTTGAAATTTAAAGCAAACCCAAGTCCCAAATTAATGTAAAACTACACCACAAATAAGAGTTCTATGGCTGAGTAAGTCTGCGGGAGTTGCAGTTAATGAGACTTGGCAGTGGCTTTTGCCAGCATGCTTACGCTACTGCTGAAACGCACACACACACAGGCACAACACAGAGCCTTACGGACAGCTTCCATTAATCAAACCAATTCTCTTTTTCCTAATACTTATTTCAAATACATTTGCATATTAGAAGGATTCCCGATGATGAAAGCGCTTTGTGTAATCTTCTTTAAGACATCTTTTAGGAAAAGTTTGGGTTTAACCCTTTTTTCTCTTTCGCTTTCACTTTTAGAGGGGAGCTATTCATGTGAAATTTCATGGTTCCTCAAAGTATTTCTGTATCATTTCCACTCTACGCTATAGCTTTTGTTCTAATACACACATATACCTTTCGATGTATCATACAACAGTAATATATACATAGCTATATAACTCTATATATGTAGCTTTTTTCTTGCATTCCCATTACCATTAAAACAACAGATTTTTTAAGCCACCTTGAATTTCAGCAGTTTATCTATTTTAGCTCCCAGACCAGAAGATTAAGAACTATTGAAACCCTCACGTTGCAGTTCCATCCCTCCATCTCTTCATTAGAACATGCTTTATGTATTAGCAAAGAAAACACTGGGCACTCCACAGGTGCTTTCTGTCATAGAGCTAAATCAAATCCCACTCTTCTCAAGGTCAATGCTATCAATTTTACTAGGAGTAGTACTGAGCCACAACATCTGCATTGCCCTCCCTGACTGACCTCAGGTATCATCACAAAGTTGCACAAGGTCTGTGATAGATCCTCATTTAATACCATTTACTTGGTCTAGTAGGATGGCAAAGGATCTTGAGTTGTAATTAGTGGTGAGGAATAATTTCATATAATATTTTCTGATGTGGAAAGTCACCTGAGGCAAAGAGGGTTTGTACCCTCTACTAACCCATCTCCAGGAATGCTATCCCCGGAGAGCTGTCCAGTACAAGTGGCTACAGGGCAGCAGCCTGCCTTTGCCAGCCAGCACCTCAGGAGTGACAGAGAGTCCCATAAACTCCAAAGGCAGCCTCCAAGACCCTGCCGCTTTCCTTCGTGCCCAGCAGCCATGACTTAAATGAGCTACCACCTTCCCTCAGAGGCGTGCATCCCGTTTCACTCCTCATTTCCCTAAACACTTCCTCCTGCACAGTATCCAAATTACAGACGAACTTATGTTTTGGAGGTTGTTGGCCCACATTTCCCTCTGCTTCTCTGCAGCTACCAGAGGCAGCAAAACTTCCCCAGCAGGGCAGGCGGTGCCTGAATGGCCTGCGAGAGGGGGAATGGTCACCAAGGCCATGGAAGCTGCCATCACCTTCGCCTCCTACGGAGCAACGGCAGTGCCAGGCACTTTCTGCCGAACCACAGTTAGGCAACACACTGACAAATGTCCCAGAACCAAACATATACTTTTAAAAACCCACAAATTAAAAATGCAGATTAGCTTAGCATATCAGCAGTGGTATAATTACTGTTTTAGGAGAAGGGCCAGCAAGACCACAGGTAACTTTCCTGTTTCATCATTGTTCTCTTTTAATAAGAGTCAACTACGCAATTAAACTACTCCCTAAAAACACACATTGAAACGAATCTGACTCTGTTATTAGGTCTGAGCTCTGGCTTTGTGCCCTATGGAAAGAACAGCTACTAGTCTGCAAGCAAGGTGTTTTAACACCTACAGATATATACTTCAAAGGCAGCCATTACCATAATTATTTAGTATCTCTTCAGAAAAAAAATACAGGGTCCTTTGCAGCTATAATATTTATTGATCATTTTTCTCCAAGTGTGAGAAACAATACTTTTCCCTCCTACTTTCCTTTTCCTTAGTTACGCAATGGTAACACAAATGAAGAGCTATATCAGCTCATAAAATAGCAATATTCCTCTAAATGGGTAAGTCATTTTGCCCACATAATGGCATAACTCTCGTATGAAGTACTTCAGAAGTGTCAAGCTATCAAGATCCACAGGCTCTGTTGGTTTAAAATATCATACTAAAAAGCAAACAATCTCTTCCATGACTGTAAACTAGACTAGCATTACTCCAGCTTTATAAAGCTAATACAAAGATAAGCTGGAGATAACTACCTTTTATGTGGAAGGTTTGACTGCTTGAAGTACTACTCTTTTCTTGTTTTGCTGATTAAATGTGCAGCAGATGTTTAAAATCATTTTAGAGATGGCTCAAAACCCCTTTCATCCTTTTCCCAACTCAAATAGTTAAACTTTCTATAATGAAATCTTTATGGAGTAACCAGTAACTAGGACAAGCAGAAATGCCACAGAACACATATCCATTGTGCACTCAGCACTAGAGTAGGCAGAGGCCAATGTGGTCCATGTATTGTCCATCAGACCCAGCCCTCTTGAATTTGGTGCCGAACCGGTCATAATGAAAAAAGGACAGCCATTTATTGCTTTATCGTTTTTGTTATCCAAAATAAAGTTTTCATGTTTACAAATGCAAAAAAATAGATCAAACTATTGCATCTCCCATGTTTTATGTAGCTCCATGTGATTTTATGCAGAGTATTCATGCAGCCAATTTGCAAGTAGAGCAAATATTTGCAGTATTCAAGTCACCATCCACAAATAGTTTGTAAATATTTTACCTTTTAAAACCCATGGATTTTGTTGACACTTTTCTATTGCTCTGCCAATTTTTTTTTTTAAATCAATAGGGAGATGCAGAATAAGGTCCCAACACAGTTGCGTGCCAGTCTGACTGGCAGTGAAAGGTCTACAGCTAATGAAAATCAAAACCACCAGCATTATTGCAGCCTAGGATCCTGGTTTTCAGGAGATAGCACACTTCATGGAAGTTTCAGCATCTTTGCCTTCTCTTCTTTGCTACTACATAACATTTTATCTAGAAAGTAGGCAAGAAGGCAAAGAAAAGCAGCCACATATGTACGTGACACTGCTCAAGCCAAGCATGGGGGAACTTTTGGGGTTTTATCTATTCAACACCACCAGAACAGACAACAGATGGAATTGAGACCAGAACCTGATCTGGAGTCCCAGTGCTGTGTCAAGATAAAGAAAAACTCAGGTAAAAATAGCAATTAGCTTTTAAATTCTTTTACTTGGCAAAAAATTTTGCTATGTTAGAACTACACTGAAACTGAATTCAAAAGGAAGACAGAGATCTTTGTCCATGAAACCAAGTTAGGACAGTCTGGACGTTTCACCCAACAACTAACTATAATCTGACTCTTGCAGCCGTGAGGAATTTGTTCTAATCAATGGCTGATAAGGAAGTGTTGGGAATAAATTTTCTGTCACTGCGCTACCTGAACTTGTGGCATCCATAAACCACCTTAATGATGAAAAAGATGCATCTTGCATATATCATAATCTTCTGCAGTTTTAGAACACCCTAAAATGTCCAGAATATCAAAAAAATTGCTTTCAAACACTAAATCACTTAGTCTTCACATATTTTCCCTTTGTCCCAGCAACAGAGTCCCCTCTGTTTGCAAAGGCAGAGTGCCTCACTACTAGCACTTGAGAGGAAAGACAAAGCTCAAGTAGCTCGTGCTGGGGGCCTCCCCCTTCCCTGCATTCACAGAACTCCTGCTCAAACACACACAGCTCCTAGGGGACCAAAACACATGCTAAACACTTTACGAAGCAGCAAGCAATGCAATGGTGTATAACGGACCCCTAATAACGCCTAGTATAACTTCACTGATTTCAGTGGAACTAAACCTAGGTGGCTTTTGGCACAACCTGTCTAACAACGCGGAGGGGGCTTTCATTCTGAGATCCTGATTTTGCTGCCTCCTGCACACAACAGGGCAATTCATGGAGCACAAGGAATAGCAGCTGCAGCGGGGAGGGGCTCTCCGTAAGGACAGAACCAGGATGAAGGATCAAACAGGAGCTAAAGAATGCCTTGTTTTCACTGGCACATTAAAAAAATAAATAAATCCAGCAGCATATAGCTTACAACCATGTAGCACTGCTGCCTACCTTAAAGTCTTGGTGGTGTGCTTTAAGAGTATTCATGTTATCACCTGATCTTCCCTACTTACCATAATAATTAATGTACAAGCAGTGCTCAGAGGGACCAGCTCCAAGGCCACAGAGGGGTAGAAGAAAGAACATATTTCAAGAGGATTCATTTTTTCAAATAAATAAAGAGGTACTTGGAAACCATATCAAATATCTAAAGCTGAATTTAATAGCCACTTTTTACAGAGCTTTTTTGTTTTCTGTTGAATTATGCAATATCATCTGAAAAAGCATCATCTATAATTAACTGACAACAGGATTGGAATTAAGTAGGATGGAATAGTGATAAAAAGCATGTTCTTTATCCCTCAGATTTAGTGACTTTGTACTTAAAATGAGTCATTGGGGTGTGGGGGATACAACAGCAAAAAATTCCCAATCTAACTTCTAACTATATACAACAGTCGTATTTTTTCTTTCCTGCTAGTCTGAAGTGCTGTACACATGGGAGTTTATGGAGCAGAAATAATTTAGTATAACAGTGCTGAATGTTTTTTGCTTTGCCCCATTGTCCACAGTGGCATTGTTCTAAACTGACTCCATCACTGTGACCCTGGGTAGGCAGCCTGCAGCTCTGCAGAGCCCCAGCTCGGCTCTGCCCTTCCTCCTCCTCCTCCTCCTCATAGCAACTTCTCCCAAGCCGCAGCCTGACCTTCTTGCCCAGTGAGTCCCAGTGGGTACAGCAGCCCCAGCTCTGAGACCACTGCCTTTTCACTGAGGCAGAGAACTGCAATAGGCAGTAACAGACTCCCTAGCACCGGAGAGGGCTTCCTCACGAGACGACATTATCCCTGAAAAATGCTGCACAGAAGAACGCCTCTTTCATCATGAATAATCTGGCCCTGCTGAGCCCTTTCCTTCCTGAAGTTCTGCTTTTATAAGAAAGTATCGTCTTTGAAGATCAGAGTCAGAATAAACTGTATTGTTTAAGGGAATCAATGCTTACTGAATCATGCAAAATCCTTTAATGTAGACTAGATTCAAGAGAAAAAGGACAGACACGAATATTTTAACCCAGAGAAAACTGTATGATGTAGTTAACACATTACTAAACAGTTTTGTGAAGTTGTAGCAAAGGTTTCAGTTTTCCTGCTCCTACAGCAGTCTCTTCTTTCTCACTCCTTCCCTCTACAGAAGGGGCCAGCATACAGCCATCCCTTCAAATTACATGGTGCTACTCTACTAGTGTGGAGGCTACAGATCACTTAGCCAAACTTTTCTAGTGATCAGCAGTACAGGTTGCCATAAAAAGCAGACAGCTTCTGGAACAGTGAACTCATTATATGGTTACCACAAAATAACGGAAACGGAAAGTCATTACGCTGTTGTAGGCATTACTGCTAACATGTTATCTCTTATCTTGATAACACTGCAGGTAATTAGCTCACGTCACTACACTGGTATTTTACTCTGTGCAGTTTTGCACCTCAAAAAAGGTAGAAAAGTTCCATGATTAATAACTACTCCAGAAAGTTTATAAAAGACCCAACTGCTCAAGAGACAAAGGCCCACAGAAGCTTCAGCTGGCCAAGAGATCAAGTACCAGCAACAAATGCACTCTGTGATGGAAAACCTGATTAGAATTCCTCAAAGAAATCATTATGGGTGAGAAACTAATTGAAAGACCTCCCTCCTGCCAGAGCTTTGCTAGAAAGAGAAGACTTCAAAGGCATAGAGGGAGAGCTAATGTTTTCACACTTAAAACTGAAAAAAGGCAATCCTCATGTTTGTGTTTGTTCAGTACACACTTATCAAATGTTGCCCCCTCACGCTCTAAATCTGCTGGGTTGAAGATCTAAACCTTGAATATACAATGCACTTTAGCTAGGGTGTATGACGCTGTTCTTCCATGCTGTGTGCCTGTCTATTCATGCGCTTTTATTCTTTATTCTTCAGACTGATATATAGTAAACAATATGGTTAGCCACTTAAAATTCTCTAGGTTATTAAAATGTGAGTAGCATTTGTTTTCCTCTCTCCTGGATTTCATCTGGAATCACTACCTAATTAATATCCAGAACCCAGCAGGAATCCGAATAATAATAAAAAAAACTTTTGTTGTTCCTTGAATAAATCTGTGTAATTTAAACCATAATCACGGGGATTTCATCAAAAGTAACTCAGTTCTTCCAAATCCCACATCATCATTACAAACAACTTTGTAGTGCAATTTCCAAGGCAAGATATCTCTTCACTTTCATATTTTAAAGGAAACATTTCTAATGACGGCAAGGATGGACTTTGTATGTAAAAAGCTAGGATCTTGATAGTTAGAACACAACGTACTTGCCTGTATCTTCTACCAATGCATACACCGTACTATAAAGGATCAGTTCATACAAATCCTTCCTTCTCTCAAAGACACATTGTCTTATCAGTTGAGAGCTAAGGTGCAGTTGGAGTATAATGCAAGTCCATTTCTCACAAGCTTAGAGCTTAAGCACTTTGTTATTGGTTATTAGGGCTGGACTCCTAGAGATAAACCTACAAATACTGTACACCAGTGAAGGGCAAATAAGCAAAATCCCTGACAGAAGTCTGTTGTAAAATGATGAATAAGCCTCCTAAATTGCCATAAGGCGCTAGTCACAATAGAATTGTATTTGTCAGACATGCGTTGTAACCCTAAGGTTATCATAGTGGGCCAGCAGATACAGGAGGAGTGCTTAACACTATCACCCCCTAATCATATCTCCTACAGGCTAAAAACTCTGCAGGGAGCATTACCACTTAAAGAGGTGGTAGTGTTTCTATGGACTGAATGTAGACAGGATTTGGTAGAAAGAAAAAACCTGTAGAAAAGACTGACAGATATATTCACATAGACCGCTCACAAGTATACTCGGAATTGAGATATAAAAAAATCCTTGCAAATCATATCCCCAAGGCCGGGGTTCTAAATAATAAAATACCATAGATTACTACTTTATTAGTTTTTTAAAAGCTTATGAAAAATTATCTTTTGCCTGTGGGAAGACATTTTATCTGAAATTATAGCAACTCCAACAGTTTTAAAATATCAAATTTAGAAACTAAGCAGCTGTAGGAAATAGATGATATTATACCCTGCCCCTGCAAATTAAATTCTCGAGTTCCCCTATAAGTTATTTCATTGTATTTATCTTAAGCTTGACTAACACTGATGTACATGGAAGCCATGACAAGCTAATATTATAAACTATAAATAATCTTCACATGATTCCGAGGACGGAACTGAACCTGGGTTTCCCTGTAGCCCGCATGACTGTTCTGGTCACTGGGCTGTGTTGTCATTCTTGCTCACTCGCTCTATTCCTTCCTCCCGCCCCACGGCCAGTTGAATATTTAATTATTTATACCAAGTGGAACAACAACAGGAGAGATTGAGACACACTGCGTGCACCTGCTCTTTCATTCATATTTTGCATCATAATAAAAATTTCAAAAGCTTGACTCTTTTAGGACAAAGGATCATTTTCTGGCCAGTCATATACATTATGTGACAAAGGAGAAAAGAAAATGGTCACAGCATTCATAATAGTGCAGTTCAGCTTCTTCATAGCTGTTTGTAACAATATGCACTTACAAATACATGTAAAATATGGCATATCTTAGGAAAGAAGAAAAACCAAAATTAAGCACTAATGCATGGGGAAAAAAAAAGTCCTAGTTTCCCATGACTGAGCACTACATAATTCTCATTCTCATTTCAACAATTACCAGCCCAAGAGTAGTATGCTACTTTTCAAATATTAGGCATAGTTTTAAGTGTAGCAGAAATACTAAAATACAAGTATGTTCAATTAAGTATACTTCAAAGAATCCACAAATAGAAGGGGAAGGACTGCTGCATTAGTGCAGATTTAAAGCACAATTATACATTATACTAAACAGCAAAAAGGTAGAGCGATGCATTATAATTCTTCTGCAGTCCTAGTGATGATTTAGAAAGCTTTTTGAATTCAATTCATGCTTAGGCAAAAGAGAAGTTTAAATATCAACAGCTCTGCAGTGATACAGCAACACAGCATAAATGTTGGTTTTGCTGAATATACGAAGACATAATTAAAAGCCCAGTTTCTGGGTATTCCTTAAATGTTGTCTTTAGTCTACCTTACGGTCATTCATATGGATCTCTAGTGCTTTATACCATTCTATATGCCATTTGGGCTTCTTGCCTTTCATGTAAAAACAAAATCAACCTCCTTCATCCAAAATATGGAACAAGTAACCAATTTCCTCAAACTGTGTTCGAAGAGGAGAAACTGGGTTTCAATATTTGTGAGATTAAAATAACACAGAAAAATCAATGTGGTCTTACTAGCACAGTATTGAACAACAGATCTGGATGCAGGTATAAGTAAGTTTCCTGGACTCAGCAAGGAGAATATTCTCCTATCAGGCCATGAAGTGTGAGCAAGGCAGAGCTCCCTTTTTGCTGATAGGTATCTCTCTTCTCCTATCCCATGTCCCACTGGCTCCACTGAAATTCAATATGACCAAGATTTACACCTCTGGAGTCTGCAGAAATGCTTTTCAGGAAAGTGAGCCCACCTTTTGGCTTTTCAAGCCAAGAACTCAATTTCATCGATTGCTTGATTTATGGTGCAAAACCACTTATTGCAATTTACACAGCCAGTGCCCTCACTCTTCCTTGGTCTATGAAAACCATTGTTTAAGTAACAGTGACAGTCCTTTCTTGCCATGGAGATTAGTATCTTGCTGTTCCCTATTTAAAAGCAAAGACTAAGGCTATCAAGAGGAGTAACAGGATAAGACAAAGAATTCAAAACCGTATATCAAGAAAAACTACCATTGCACGCTTGTCAGTGTCCAGCCAAAGTTTTTCTACCTTTAATAAACTTATACATAAACTTACATAAACTGAGACAAAGCACTTTCTCTCTAACATGTTGCAATCCCACATGTATACTGACATAATGTGATGTGCAACATGAAGCTCACCAAAGCGGTACTTCTATATTACTCTATGAAATACTTCTTTCCCTTTCAGTGAAAGAACCAATACAATGTCTCACACACGCTGAACCTTCTCCCCCCACCCCTTTTTTTAAGATGCATTTGACAAGCAGCCAGCTTAAGCAGCTGAAGTCCTTTCTCGAGTGGCAGGCAAATAGATAAAAGCTCCCCACCTGGAAAAGCTGGGCAAGATTTTACAAGGTACCGCATCGCAGTTCCATTCTAAAGGGACTAAGGACAGGATTGCAAAAGGTGGGTTGTAGATTGATGAAGAAAGAATTAGGAAAACCAAACTTTCCTGTGTGAGAAAAAATACAAGAATGCATGATATGTCTAATTACAGCTAAGGCATACGCATGTGGAAGTGTATAACTGATACCTGAGTAGCTTGTTCCACGTTGCAGATACCTGAACAGCAACACTAATGTAACCTTTAAGGCTCTAACCTCTGTGACCAGTAATGGTAGATCGTATGTTCTTTTCTGCTCAACCCTGAATTTACCAAAAACTTCCTCCCAAATTCTTCAGTCCTTCCACCAGCATTTAGCCCCAGTGCACACACTTACAAGTTACCCAGCCTCTCTGAATACCCACAGCATATCAGCTCCTACAGGAAAACAAGTCAAAGAACTACCACTGACATTGCTGACAGCTGCCTGCAATACATTATAACACGTGATGATAATGCCATTTTATGCAGGGCATCAGCTTTCCCACACCTACAGAGCGCTGCTGAGGAGTTATTTGCTGGCGTTTTCCTCGCCACAGGACACACAACCTTCTCCTTCAGTGGTGACGCAACCTTCACACCCCAGCACAGAGACACAAGGCTGGCAAACATGCAGCCCAGCAACTGACCCCGAACTCAAACACTGGCAACAGCACTACAGCATTTCAAAAACACAAATGGAGAATAATTTATTATATAGATAAGGAGCAGTAGATGGCACTCTTCACTCTGCCTTAGCACCGAGCAGGATCTCAGCAGGGGGCACTCTGTAATTAGAGGTAACTTTTGGTGCATATCTAAACCCAAACGCCAGCCACTTAGAGCCATAAACAGTCTTGCAATGTTTTTCCACAAAGAAAAATACTTATCTCAACATTGTAATCATGTACAGCATCACAGCCATAATTTCCTATGATTGTTCATGTGCTAGGTTCAAATCATTCTGCACAGAGGTGTTGAAGAACTACTGCTCCGTCTCCCAGAGGAGGTACTTGAGGGATGGGTGACCTCTGCGAAATGACCAGCTCTGCTGGTCTACGTACAGCAAGCTGTGGGTGGCTACCTATGGAGAAGGATCATTTTTCCTATCAGAACTGGATGGTAACTGGAAGAAGACCAAAAGTAGAAGGAAGTGCAAGAAAAAACAACAGGAAACTGGTCGGCTAGGAAAGCTGGAACAAGCATTACCTCAACAAAATTAAACAGAGAGACAGACTGACTAATTTGTGGTATCTCTGTTTGTTTTGTCTTGTGACATGAAAGCAGACTATGGAAAAGTGACGCACGCTTACTCAACAGATCTGCTTCCTAGGGCTGAGCCTGCATGTTCTGTCCCTACTGAAGCAGAAAGAAGTAGTTCTTCATATTTTTATTCAGGGATTGCATTCAATCATTTTTGCTATAGAAAAATTATTTTCACTATAAGGTGCTATACCACACTAAAAGGATTTTACGTACCTTTGTGAATTGTTTATGTCTATGCACAAAACCTCCTCATCAAACAACAGCCTTGATTCACACTGAAAAAAACAATGCCACCTGACTTGCACAGCAGTCATCCAAAACTACAATTCCTTGCCTTATTCTCCCACATTTCGCTTGCTCTCCACCCAGAAAACCAAGACAGCTCAAATCCCACACTTCTCAGACTGCATGTTAGCTTCCACTAGTGTTCATTCAAATGCATAACGTGCCCAGAAGGCTGATGGGATGTCAGCAGGCTGGGATGCAGGAACAGCGGTGGCAGGGGAGAGATTGAGTAACAAGGGCTGAGCAGGTCAGGAGTTTCCATTCATCTCAGTTGTGGCACAAACTCACAGATGGTCTCCTGGGCAGCCTGGTTTGAGGGCTTTATAAATCATAATGGTAGTTGCTCAGAAATATTCCTGTGAAACATGTTTCTGGGAGAAAATGCCAATTTATCACTACTAAAACGTTCTGAGGGTATGTACATTAATTCTGTAAAAATGGTGAAGGAATGCCACCTGACCAACAGATTTCCAATGGAAATCTCAGTTGCCAGCTAGCTTGCCTGCTTGTAACCTACATTTACGTGTGATTGCTTGCTCCATGGCAATCCTGTTCCTGAGCCATCAGCGCTGGGACATACGGACTGCCTGCACCCATCAGGTGCGTGTGCTGCCATGTAGTTCATAAAACTACCCAGTCATCCCCCACCCTGCACTAGTAGGGTCCCATACAGCTCACAGAGCCTTACAAAGACTCAGAGAACAAAGGCAAAACAGCATATCAAACATTGAAAGAAAACTAAATCTGTGAGAAATGTGGGGTGTCTGCTCCCACAGACCTCCTGGGTGGTGGGGAAATATCTCCTATATTCACGAACAAGAGGTGTGCCTAAGCATTTCCTTTAGGAAGATTAGCTTCATCAAGTAGTCACAAGAAAAAATAAGGCTCATGTTGCACAGTAGCACAAAGTTCAGTTTTTCTAGTATTCACCAGAAGAGTTGCTAGGACAATTTTCCAGTTGTTTTCTTTTTCTTTCTTTCTTTTCTTTTTTCTTTCTTTTCTTTTTCCTTTTTTTTTTTCCTCCTCTCAAATAGAAATAAAGAAAAAAATAATTTAAAAAGAGTCACAGTTTAAACACCTGAGTGTGGAATTATTTCTGTGAATTTACCATACTGAAAAATAATATTTCAAAAACATCAGAATGCCAAAATCAAATCTTAGGCTGCACAGTTAGAAAAGAAAAAAAAGGAAAAAAGACCATAACCAACCAAACACTACCACTTTCAAATGCCAAATACAGTGTAGAACTCAAGATCAGAAGTGACCGTCTCTGACAAGCCCACTCAGTGACAAAAGGTTTCAGATATGACTCTGTTGCTACATGCTGCCTAGTAATTGATTTGAGAATGAAACCTGCTAATGCAATGATGGTGAAGGGAACTGCTGAACTCTTCAGTGTAGCTCACAGCATTTAGAGGAATCCTGAGATGAAAAGAAAAGGCAGCAAGCGCAAAACTGTTGAATAAAATGTTCTAAAGAGACCAAAAAAATGGTATGAGGAAATGACTTCAAAATAAAGTGAGATGTCTTTATATAAATGTTTGATTACTACATGAGTGCATTGCAGAAACCGAGTCTTCTCCCTCCCTTATTGGTTTTCCTTTGCAAAAGCAAAGCCATAGCTATTGTTACGCTGTCAATCTAGATCTATTTATATACTGGCCAAAAGCTCTTCTCTGTACTGGTGTCCTTTCACCCACTCAGAATAAATCTACCTCCTTACGAAGAGGTAGATTAGCTACTATTATGATAGCTCTAAAACTGAGAACCATATATTACAAGCTAAAGTCTGTTTCCGCATAGACACCAAAATAAATCCAGTGATTTACTGAATTCACTTTGGACTCGCGAGAGGGTAAATCTGTCTCCACGTCACTTACAGTAACATTTTCAATGGTGACATAACATAGAAAGTTGGAAGTCTAAATTAACATGAAATTGAACTGAGAAGTCTGAATTATGAGTGAGAAGTGTAAGATTAGAGAAATCTACATTATGTAAATGCACATATGAACTGGTCTTCATTTTTCCAGCTTGCCAGAGAACTAATCACAAAAACATAACAATGCAAGATTACGCTTGAGTTTCTTCACTCTCGGGGAGAAACAAGGACATTTGCTGAAATCTCAAGTCAGACACACCACAAAAATTACTGTCGTTTATGTACATTTATAAGATTTTTTTTTTCTTCTCAAAAAACCCCAATCCTAACAATTACAGTGAACCCAATGAAACTGGAACTACAAAAAAATTAAGCAGTTTATATTGCTATACAGCTAGCATGTTGGTTTAGGTTTTTCTGAAGGTAATCTGCTCCTATTCTGCACTCATTTGGGATGTGATACATATTGGAGCCATTGGGCATTTTTTTATTGATTTCAACAGATTTTGTATCAAGCTCTTAGTAAAGCCTATTATTGGGCATCTTTGTGACTCAGATGGAAAAAAAATAATGAGTTTAACTACTAAATCCTCTAAATCAATGTCTTCCATCCTTTCCTATTTTGTTTACTTTCATTTTTGAAGCTGCATTGCAAATGCTTGGTCAACCTTTGCCTAGCATGAAATTGAAAGAAAAGCTCACAGTATCAGAAGGAAAATGTAGACAGTCAGACTTTGAAAAGTATTTTTCAAGACAACTTCTCACAGGAGGACTAAACACCCAATCTAATTAATATCTGCTCATTTTTAGTTCATTTACTAGTATCCTAACATAACTGCATGAAACAGAACATCAAATTTCACTTTGGTAAATGTCTAAGAAGCCACACTGCATGCAAGTGTCCAACACTTCTCTTTGTTCTTCTGTGACAAAACTGGGATCTTGCATATCTGTATTTCTCTATTTTGTTGAAAGGTATCAGTAAAAACACCCTCCTATTGGCATCCTACAGGTTTTGCTGTGCTAGTGGCTGAGGGAGGAATGCAGATTCTCTTTTCAATGTCAATTCACTTTGGCTGAGACAAACTTGAACAAGAGGAGGGGAGCACAACAAGTGGTCCCTATCTTTCTGCTTGGAAAAGAAACTTTCCACCTTTGGCTGCCACGGTGAGAGCTGACCCGGCAGATTTGGAGAATGACTTCGATAAGCCAGCTAACAGAGCTTGAAAATGCTCCCAGTACTTGCACTGAAGCAGATTATTTGCGCACAGGCTTCACACTTTCCATGCAAGAAAGAAGAGATGGGGAATAAGAAGGGTTCCTTACCACCATGGTACCGTCCCCTTCTCCCTGGAGGGGAGGCAATCCACAAATAGGCCTTTGGCATGTGAAAACTGCTGTTTCCTTCCTAGCTCTACATAAATTCATTGGAAAAGGTGGGGAGAGAGTTGTAGAAGAAATTCTCAGAAAATCATACAAACCAGGAGCAAACAGGAATTTGTGACAGGGCCCTAGAAGTAATGGAGAGATCTGGGAATAAAATATGCTTAATGTATTCCTCTGTTCCCTTTCGTATATTTAAATAGAGGGCTAGAGAAGGAACCACTGTAATAAACCAGCCTGACCTCCCTGTGCAACAGAGACCACAAGCCCTGCCAGAAATCATTCCTGCTTGAGTTACAGCTTTTTTTCCTAAGGGGAGAAGCAGGAGGAGGACTCCACAACAAAATCCTTGCACAGCTTCAGCTTCCCCATGAAGCACTGGATCCCACAGCACGCTCTTCACCAGCTCTTGCTATGTTTCTACAGTGTCAATACAAGCAGATGACATTCCAGTCCTTTAAACAGCAGAAGAAAGGTCAGCCTTTGCCTTTACTGCTGTCCAGAGTAGTACACCATTGACTAACACTAATGTGTTCGTTTATTTTTTAAGCAAGCTGAGCAGGTCTTAGCCCACAGTTTCCACTCTCATTGCAAGCAGACCATTGCTTTAGGACTACTGTGGTCTGAACTACTTTCAAAGCCTTTAACCCAGTTCTAATTTTGCTGTGAGTATATCTTTAAAAAGAAAAATTGTTATGATGACAGCTAAAGAAAGCTGAAGCCTCTGGAGCCACCGTCATGTGTTCACATCAGGAAACTGACCACTGTTGTTAAAAATTAAATGTTTGACATGAACTAAAGTCACAGAAAAATATGATTCAGTCTTTCAGCAAGCACTGTTTATGAAAGCTTGAAAGAGCTGAAAGCCCAATATGATTTATATCCAGGGAGCTGGTATGCAACTTTAAACATGTTCTTTTTTCAAGTTCATCTTGTCATCCATAGATAAATATAGATTAGCACAAACCAAAATAAATGGGTGGGTACCAAAATCCACAAAACAACTAACCATAATGGAAGTTCTTGTCCTTCTATTCAATAGCAAAACCAGCATATACTTGGTTTAAATAGCTGGTTGGGGTAAAATGAGTATTATTGGAGAGGAACACTTAGCCAGTATGATCCAAACAAGTCAAAAAATAGCCAGAGTACAACCACATAAAATAAAACACTGACCAGATTTAAGTATAATTGGTCACCCTCCCAGGTTTTCAGATTCCTATTATTACAGCTTAGGAGGCTCTGTAATGTACCTTTGGAAAAAGTCAAGTGGTTTCACTGGGTTTCTAACCTTTGCACTTCAGTAAGACGATCCACTGAGAATGTTACTGTATGAGACTAAAAAAAAAAATTAGAGCCCACTTTACTCACAGAGGCACAGCAGACACTTACGTGACTGTTTATCATCCCCAGTGTCTCCAACTCTGTTTGTTTAACATCTCCACATTATGAAGGCAACATGAGGGCAATGCTAACTTTACGTGTGCCACTACAACAAACTATCCTATTTTCGGCATAAAAATAGTATTTAAATAAATATTTGTGCTATGTCATTGGGAAATGAAGGCTAGACAGCATCCCACTGTGTTTGCAGGACGAGCAAATCCAGTGATTTGACCACAGGTCCCCAAGAACACTTGCTTGGGATAGCGAGGAGGATTATTTAGCAATGTTACATAACACAGCAGGCTAAATGGGTGCTTTGTATACAGGAACAAGTTCAGTAGTATTTCCTCTTGAATTTCCACTTGAATTTTCTTTAGTCACCCTTTTCAAACCTCTGCAGCCTGTGCTGTTCTGACCCTCTCAGATGATACACCTGAATTCCTCCCACCGAGCACCAAACCCTGGGCAGCTTTCCTCTTGTCGGGAAGGACTGGGTGCCCTGCAGCCCTGCGACCACGAGGAGGACATCAGCAGTGACCTGCCATAGGGCACTGCTATAGCCAGCCACACAGTGCCTACTAGGTTAGCTCTCACAAGCATCTTCATGATTTAAGAAACAGGGCACGTAACACACTAGTGACATTTCCTATTGCAATATTTACAAAATGGTTACATGTATATCTAGAGAGAAGCCCTACAAAACATTGCAAAGATCCAGAATCTTTCAGAACTAGGGAGCATGAGACACAGCAGTAAACACCTGAAGTTACCGTATGCACACACTAATGCGTACACATTCAGTAATTTGTTCATGAGACTACCGCTGTTTTGAAGAGAGAAAGAAAATCATATACGATTGTCCCCATTGTTTTTCCCTGGTCCTTAACCTCTGCCTGTCTCCTTTTCCTTCTCACTGCTTGTAAGATCCTCTAGGAAGGATTCTCTCTTTGATGTTTAGAAAGGGCCTCACAAATCACAGCCACTAAATAAGCACATATTAAATGGCATCCCAATTTTGAATCCCAAGGGACGGGAAAGTGCAATTCAAACAGCTGCTTTTTTCGTTCATGCATCTCCAAAGGTCAACCATGAGCTTGAATGTATAATACATAATCTGTCTGTGCTCATCAAAGGAGAAGTCCAATCTCCAGTTATTTTAGGGAGAAAAGAAACCGGTCTGGCTAACACCTACTAAGATGACCTGCGGGTAGTAAAACTGGTGTCAGAAGCAATGGGGGTGATGGTCAGTTTTTTAACTAATCTTTGTAACAGTTGAATTACTCGATGCTTAGGTTTGAAACTCTCAGGCAACAAGCAATATATAATCTTTGACTCCAGGAAAGCAGACTTCAAAGGAATACTGTTTCCTTAGACAAGTGACTGAAATTTTGTAATGTACAGAATCTCACAATTAAACATAAAAGCCATGATAATTCTAAGTCAATTTATAATACGTCTTTGTTTTGCAGTTTCTTTTAAATAATGAGCGTGTAAATCATTATTAATAAGATGAAGACATTTAAAACATTTGTATGAAATGTTTACATTTATAACAAAATTTAAAATACATCATCACTTGAAATGGCAGGAACAGTTTACTAGTAGAGCGTAAACACACTGCTACTGAATTTATGAACGCACATTTAACACAGTATATTTGATTTCTGTTTTAAAGTTTTAGTTCCTACTGAACCAGATGGGAAATTGCAAATTAAAATAATTCATGCTGCATCTGAAGGAGGAATGTAGTATATTCTCTGTACAGAATGAAGTATATGTAATTCACAGCCATTTTAATGTGGCATGAACAATTTACAGAAAAATGTAGTCCTGGAAAATGTATAATTAAGAATACAAACGGGCAGATCAGTAGTGTGGCAAAATGTATGCTGTGTAATATAGTACTGATACATAGGGATATTTAAATTAATACTTTGTAAACCTTTAAAAAAATTACCCTGACTGATATAAGCAAGTCATTCATCCAGAATTTATCAGCAAACAGATTTGAGTGAGTGAAATCAAGTCGATAATGTGAAAGATTATTCTTCCTGTTAGCACATCAACGTATCTCTGAAATCCAGTCCCAGGCAGGCCTGGTCACCACAGTCCAGCTATTTTTCTTTCCTCAAACGAAAGTTTATATACGACAAACACTGCCTCCTTTCCTAGACAAAATTTTTATTCTATCCATGTTGTCAGTCTCAGAAAGGACAAGAAGAGTAACTAATCCACAGATTCCATTCTCTCTAATAAGGAAAGTAGAATGGACAAAAGCAGTTCAAGAAGATGGTCAAAGATTGCTTCCTGCCACCATAACTGTATGTGCTGGGTGATTCAGGAAGACATTTGGCATGGGCTGACAAATATTCAAACCGATAACATCTAATAGTGCCATTGTTTCTCAATAGTTTGATATCTTGCTCACATTTTGGTGTTTCAGCTGCTTGACAACTACCTTAATACCCAGACAGATTTCTTCACATCACTTAAGCAGTTTAGTGAACAAACTGTAGGAATTAAAAAAACCAGTTCTCTTCCTGGCTTTAGACATTGAAATAGCCCTAGTGACATTAACTGGATTGGAGTTTACCTTGAAGGTCACAGGCTGTTGGTTACATATTTGCAGAGCTGTCAGAAGTACTGGTCAGACTCTCAGACACAAAACCAAAGTCTAAGAACAGAGACTGACCTCACAGTAATTAAGTGGCAGGTTTGATTGGTAAAATGATGCATTAACATGCTTACTTATAGTTTTAATAAATGGGAAAAGAAAATTGTAGCAAGCATTCTGGAACAGCATGCCACATGAGTTGTGATTGTCAAGGGTTAAAAAACAGATGTAACATGAGGGGAAAAAAGTGGATAAAGGCTATATATTATCAGATAACTCAAGAAGTGGCAAAGAAAGATTTAGAAGTAGAACATAAAACCAGCTGAGGGTAATTTACCCATTGAAGAAGTGTCAAACACGCTGGGGACTGCTTCCATTTTTGATCAAAGCTTTCTTGGGTCATAGTGCCCATAAAATATAACTGGATGACGTTTCAGCTCTCTCCACGATACGCATATTCCTTTTCTGTAGTAAAGAGCACATTTTGTCTGCTAGGGGAAGACCCTTGTATTTTGAACAGCCAAGGGACTTCAGACATACTTACACAGACTGATAGCATAATCTCTTGTTTAGCTAGACTATACAGTCACAGACAGTTTGCCTTGAACAAACGACATGTGAACAGTTTGCTCTGCATGTGAAAGTACTGTCACATCCCAAACCTGAAACCTGCAAGTATAGAAGAATACAGAGAAATCTGATAGATTGAGATGCCAGAGGACATTTTGGATGTATGAACTCAACTCTTGCCTATACTACATGAAGAACGTCATATTGGGTCCCTAATTAAATAAAATATCTCTCCTGAATGCATCAGGCTGAAAAAGGAAATTCGGATTATAAATCTGGTCAATTTGGGGAGGAAACGGTAGAAATCCTACTGAGGGTTGTACCTTAAATGATGGTTTGAGACCCCAAGCAGCAGTTCTGTTGAGCACTGCACTATACACAGCAGAATCTGGCTTCCAGCATACAAACTGACACGCTAATAAATCCATAGAAAAAAAAAACCAAACATCCAAACATGAAAGCTGGTACATAAATAATTTAATCATATTGCCTGGTTTTAAACACAAAGTCCTACTACTGCATAAACATAAGAGTTCAACTTTTAAAAGAAAATTGTTTTCCTAATCTTTTTAATTCAAACAAACATGTGAACAGCAATTTACTCTATTTAAAGATTATTCCTTATCATAGACTTCCAATCAGCTTCAGACAGAGCTTCACTATGGACCAGTTCTAATTCTTTAGCATGGAGTTTTGCCATTGCCCCAGAAGCCAAAATCTTTGTCTTTGTTACCTAATACTGTTCGGGCTAAAGTCTTACCCGAAGTTTCTACCACTGAAGTCAAGAACAAACCTCTGATCAACCATGAAAGCTGGAGTAAGGACTCTGGGCTTCGCTTGTTTGTTTGTTCTTTAATCATCATGTCTTCAAATTAATATGTTGTTGAGTACTGTACACAGGATACTAATCTCTTAATTCAATTAGATGCTATGATTCCACTTCCTTTTAAGTTTCAAACACCACATTTAAAACGTATTTTTTAAAAAACAACCAAAAATCCAAGAGCTTGAGAATCTTCCATTAATGTAAACTCTCTGTTTATAAAGAACATACGAGAGGGTTTATTTTTCTTCACTCCATCACGCGTTCGACTAAATGCGCCATCAGTAAAGCTGGTATGTTGAGTACTAACAACGAAGCATGGAAAGGTTTACTGGTCAGTACCGCTACAAGGTGAGCCTCACAAAGTGAGAAATATCTCCTGGCAATGGAGTATTCTAAGGTTATTGGCAGTAAATGGGTATTCACAACTGCTAGCTAAATTATTTTTAAATTTAATGTGCTGGACAGAGTGGGCAATTGGCCAAATTCTTCTCTCAGCAACACAAATGTAATTCTGAAGTGACTCCATTGACCTGAGCACTGAAGTAGAAATGTGAATCTACATCTACCTTAAATGTCAGATCCTACAAGTAAACAGGGTCAAGACATGTCAACACACAGATGGAATATTGTCAAACAACCTCTAAACTTGTGAAGGAAGATGTGTTGGTACCTGTATAGTTGTCACTTTCTGAGCATATCTCTTTAGAGGCTTTATCTGTTTGATGTCCACTTGGGCCCAAACATTCCCCTTGCCTTAGTTATAGTGCAAGAAGCCCCAAGAGACATTTCTACTCATGAGAGACTAAAGCACAGGACTTGTTCCACTCATCCCTTTTGATGTCCCCTAAGTCTTCTTTAGGTTATACTTCTGAAGACTGCTATTATCCTCCCTCACACTCAGATGGGTAAGCTGCTCTTGTAAACAGACCCTGTTCCTTTTCCATAAGGATGAGGTTTCTCACCAAAGATCTGTTTTCTCAACTACTTAAGCCAGCAAACGCCCTTGGAATTGAAATTTTGTAGGAAATTAACACACCAGTAAGTCTGCTCCTAGACTTGAGACAGAGTAACCACAGGGAGGCACAGGGACCTCTTCGGCTGCATCCCAGATGGAATGCCTGTTCTTTCCAGGCACTGGGATGTTTGCAAGGGAGGGAAGCAAGCCTTGCAGGTCTTTCAGGTGAGGTGATGTAAGACTCATTTTGAGACAATTTAATAAACTTCAGAGCTCATTTGCTCCCAGAAGGATTGCCTCTATCTGAACGGTTTGCTTGGTTCTAGTCCTTGTAAAAGCAATTCTGACCTATGATCCCCACCAAATATGTTTAAATAGTTTGGACAGACAGTCTAAAATATGGGAAAAATTTCTGACTGGATCTGTGGTGAAGATGAACTGAATTTATGCTTTATGTGATGTTAGGTGGCAGTATGCCGCTATGTTAAAGATCTGATATGTCTTCCAGTGCTCCAGGAACATTTGGGATATTAACCCTGGAGCTTCAGTCAGATTACAAATTTCCATTCTACTGACCTACATTATTGCTGCAGTCTTAATTCCTGTGGTAGGCTTTGTTTCCGGTCCCAAGCTTCCGTTTTTCTGAACGGACAACCTGAGAGACTTCATTACAGGGTAGTGATTTGAAAGTACCTCATTAAGTATATAAAGCACTTCACAATCCTTTCAATTAAATTAAAATATATGTCAGATGCTACTAGTCAATACAGGTACTTAGAAGATACAAAAGAAGAAAATGTCAGAAAATTCTCTTAAACTGTAAACATGCTTTGTTCAAGTTAATAGCGCAATTTGCAAAAAAATACCAATTTTTGTCCTTATCTATTAAGTAAGCCACTGCAAAATACCAAGAAATACTAATAAAACACACAATCCATCAACACTGAGGAGCTAGTCTTCTTACATATGATGAATGCTTCACTTCTCCACACTAAGTTAAAAACACTCACATGAAGCAACTTAAATTTTGCTCAGTCTCTGTCTCATAGCAGTGCTTCAGTATTTTTCTTACCTTTGGCTCTGCATATATATGTGACAATAGGATCAGGCCTTGTAAACTGAGCTCTCCTTTATTTCCACTTTCCAAAAGCCACTAAACTTTGAATGAACTAAGACAGCAGGATCAATTCTGCTGTGCTCTAATTTTAACACCTGAAAATAGCAATAATCAGTACAACTGAATAATCCATTATTTTTAATTAAAAATCAAATATCTATCAAATTCTATCATTGAAATACTCCTTAGATAAGAGAAAGATACACAAATGGATCTTCTAAGACTGATATCTTATAAATAGATGTAGGTATATGTAAATGTAATTTATGTAATTTGTTGGCCTTCTACAACAGGGTTACAGGATTGGTGGATAAGAGAATGTCATCTACCGGACTTCAGCAAAGCATTTGACACTGTCCTGTACAATATCCTTGTCTCTAAATTGCAGAGACATGGATTCGACGAATGGACCACTCAGTGGATAAGGAATTGGCTGGATGGTTGCAATCAAAGAGTTGTGGTCTACGGCTCAATGTGGAGACCACTGACGAATGGCATTCCTCAGGGGTCAGTATTGGGACCGGTGCTGCTTAACATCTTTGTTGGCGACATGGACAGTGGGATTGAGTGCACCCTCAGCAAGTTTGCTGACAACACCAAGCTGTGTGGTGTGGTCAACATGCTGGAGGGGATGCATAGTCTCCATCCATGGAGACCTTGAGAGGTGCGCCTATGCAAACCTCATGAAGTTTAACAAGGCCAAGTGCAAGGTCCTGCACAAGAGTTGGGGCAATCCCAAGCACAAACACCGACTGGGCAGAGAATGGATTGAGAGCAGCCCTGAGGAGAAGGACTTGGGTGTGCTCATTGATGAGAAGCTCAACATGATCTGACAATGTGCACTTGCAGCCCAGAAAGCCAACCACATCCTGGGCTGCATCAAAAGTAGCATGGCCAGCAGGGCAAGGGAGGGGATCCTGCTCCTTTACTCTGCTCTGGTGAGACCTCATCTGGAGTACTGCATCCAGCTCTGGAGCCCTCAGCACAGGAAAGACATGGACCTGTTGGAGCAGGTCCAGAGGAGGATCACAAAAATGATCAGAGGGATGGAACACCTCTTATGAGGAAAGGCTGAGAGAGTTGGGGCTGTTTAGCCTGGAGAAGAGAAGGCTCCAGAGAGACCTTGCAGCAGCCTTCCAATACCTGAAGAGGCCTGCAAGCAAGCTGCAGAGGGACTTTTTTACAAGGGCAGGTTGTGACAGGACTAGGGGTAGTGGCTTTAAACTGAAAGAGGGTAGATTTAGACTAGATATAAGGAAGAAATTCTTTACTATGAGAGTGGTGAGGCCCTGCCACAGGCTGCAGAGAAGCTGTGGCTGCCCCCCTCCCTGGAAGTGTTCAAGGCCAGGTTGGATGGGGCTTTGAGCAACCTGGGCTAGTGGAAGGTGTCCCTGCCCATGGCAGGGGGGTTGGAACTAGAGGATCTGTAAGGTCCCTTCCAACCCAAACCATATATATATAAGCCAATACAGATATACAAACCAATATAGATAAAAGCAACAAAGTTCTCTAATAAATAGTAGGTTCCCAATAAGGATTTCTTATCAGAATGTTGCAAAATTGAAAAATGGTTTCTAAAGCTATGATTAATCAACACAATATCTAGTACCAGCTGAAAATTGCTTACAGCCACATGATACAAAATGCTGCTCTGGTATAACCTCACTCTGACAGTTCAGATTCGATCAAAATTTTTTGATAGGATAATTCCATACTAGCAAAGCACATACTGGATCAGGTATCATCTGTCTGTACCACTCGGAGCTTATGCCAGATAAAGTACAGCGTGTCCTTCTGTAGTCACCATAAAAGCATAAAGCTAGGACAAAGCCTGTGTAATGCGCTTAGACTAATTCAACAGAAATGCGATCATGCCAAAACCAGTTCAGATTAGACCTGCCAGGTGATGCAACTGCATCCAGGTCCGTTGTTAATGACTGTGAAAATGGCACAGTGACCAGTCACAAAGCCACCAAAAATTATTTCTCTGCCCTCACTTCTTGCAGTAATGCGCACATATCTGAAATTATGACTTTTGTTCTAAAAAACAGTTTTGGGTACAACTGAGATTGCCTTTCTGTAAACAAGTGCATAGTAGAACTTGACTATGAATATGCTTTAAATGACCAGAATGGAAAGAACGTTTTCAAGTGGAAAAAAAGACTATATTCATATCAAGCAAATCATTTGTGAAGTTTGGTTGTTGGTTGTTTTTTCATAATAACCTTTCTGTAGTAATCAGTCAACCAGTAATAGTGACAATGGATCTAATCATCAGAACCTCAGGGCCTTGTTCAAGGATGCAATAGGGTGACAGAGCATCAGCCCCACTGAGGGTGGTGACTGGGTGTCTGCATTCCCTGCGCAGCTCCACAACTCGCTGGCTGCAGAGCCAGCTGCATCAATCCGTCAGCAAACCTCGGGCCTGGTTTTGATAAATAATGTTCTAAATGTCACATGGCCAACGAGCAAAAATTTGGATATGTGATAAAAGATGCCTCTGTCCCCTCTGAAACAATTCTCGTTGATGCTGTGCTTACTTTTCATCCAATGCATTTGACAGCCTCTGTGAAGCAGCTCTTTAGCAGCTGCCTGCAGCACAAAACCAGCCCAAGCAGAGCTGAGTGTGTTTTACCACATGCATTGCTCTCTGGCCAGAAGGGGACAAACTCTAACCAAAAACTGTCTTCATTGTTGTGTCTTTTACCCACATGAAATGCCCGCTGTGTGGGAATGCTGAGGCTGTGAAACTGCAGCATGCAGAAAATTACATGTTAGCTATCTCCATTATAACAGGCTGTCATCTTTCAGCACAGACCAGCCATTAATCATCCAACAATCATTCATCCATCCTTTCGGTGAAGCATTAAACTGTGGCCCTTTCTGTCTGTCTCTGGTGATCATCCAGGTGGAAATTAGAAATCCCAGAGTGCTTTTCAAAAAGAACAGGGGCTAACCTAGGTGACCCTCAATAATAAAAGAGAAAACCTGTTTCCATTGTCCACAGCTGTGTGTAAGCTGTCCCCGAGTACATAATAGGCACCACATTTACCTACACAGTCACCGCTTCTCCGGCATTTAACTCATTCATCTATAGAGTGGTCTGGGACACCTTGAGTATGAAACATGCTTTGTGAAATCAAATTCCATTATCCTTTACAGCATGCCGACAAGCATTTTCAACCAAAAATTTCACAGTGCCCTTGTGACTCAATCTTAAGAGAGTCTCCTCCTGGTGTAGCAATTTGCAGTAGTGCTTCACCTTCATGCAAGGAAGTGCTCAATACACCATAGAACATATGCTAATAATGGTGGGAAAAAATCACTCAACACGGATTAACGTTTGCTGTTGGTTTTTGCTTTCTTTTTTTGTATTTTCTTATATCGATTTTCTTTGTGGTTAAAACTATGAGGCTCGTGTTCTCTAGATTGGATGAAGTCTTATTCTTTCTTTTAGAGTTTCTGGGATGAAAGACATTTACAGACTTAGATAATCACCTTCTTAACTAGATTTGATCTGATTTTGAGGTCATTTTCATGCATTAGCTTAAAAGAATTACAACACAATTTAATAATAAATTCTGTTAACATAACTTAGCCTTGAAACATTGCACTTACATTGAGCAAGTAATATTTTTAATGTTTTATTCACTAAAGCCCAATTCCAAAGACATTTTGATCCATAACCAGCAATGTCCTTAAGCACAGCCATTTTTTCAGTGCCATGATGAAATTTAAAACCAAAAAAAACCAGCAATATAAGGGAGTTAGGTGTCTAAATCTCATTAGAAGCGGGTAAGAATCACATGCCTGACTCCTTCAATATTTTTATAGTTTCAAGCCAAGGGTATATAAAATATATGCTAAGTGTAAATCAGCTCCAGAAGAAGGGGCTGCAACCTCTAGCGGTCCCCTCCACTCTTCTGTGGTTCTGCGTGCTCTCCCACCTGCTCATTTGAGGGAATTTGCAATACACCGATTCGTTTACGGGATTATAATGGATTTTGCACCATACCCAGTATGACGCTATCCAAGCGACAAATAAGCAAATCAATTGGATTTTTACATAGGCTTCAAAATTAATTTTATCAAAGTTACGTTATATAGGAAAAATGAGGCACAAGCACAGCCACGCAGAATAAGAATAAATATTGGCATAGGGGATGTACCATTATGCATGCTTTGGACCATATCTCTGAAAAGTCTTATAACTACAGTTAGACCAAGGGAGAGAAAAATGTGTTATTATTGTCTCATAGCTTTTTCAAATGTACAGATTACACGGACTGAATTAATGTCTAATTGTTCCCTGATGTGCACTGGAAGGCAAGATGCTCATAGCAGAAACTTCCACAATCATGTGAGCTTGAGCACATGCACGTGTGTAATTTCACAGACCACGGACATGATGTTAGATATCAAACATCGTTAAGCTTTACCTAAACTCCATGCAAAGTTGGTAAAGTTAAGCACGCGCATTTATTGGGGAGGTAAAGGTAGTTAAACATTGAGAAGAATACGAATGTGGGGTGCAGATACTTAATTCATTTGGTAATACTGTTTACACGAGTGCTAAACTTTCAAATATGTTCTGCAATAAGGGAGTATTTACAACACGTGTTGGGCAATCGCACATTCTTTTTTTGTTACACCCTCAACTAAAAAAGCTAGGACAAATGGTCCCCAAATGCAAAACTACAGAAAGCGACATTTAAAATAGCACATGGAAACTGGAATGTACAACAAAATGCATGAAGTCATACAGAAGGCCAAGGTGAAGTCAGCATGGAAACAGATGTGCACTAAACTACATTGGCCCAACAGCCTCTTGGTGTCAAAACGGCAAGCATCCTGCCTGCAAAGAGCAAAAGAAACAGGCCTGCAACTCCCCCACTTGATACATCGCTGGTTACTTGACCAATGATTTATATCAGGTGCTTAACGTCTCCACTCTCAATTTTTCTGCAATTAAGGAGGGCAGGGCAGGCCAGTGACAAACGGTTTTCCTACAGCGCTTTTGGCTTTAGCTATTATTCCTTAGATATCTTTAAACTAATTCATCCCTCTCTAGAATCCCAGGTTTGGGCTGATAAATCAAGTGAGACCTGTGTGTGCTGGGAGCTGATTACAGGGTCATTCCTCAGCAGAAATGTTTGACCATAGTTTCCCAACTTCATATTTTATCTAGCAGCTGGTGATGTATCATCACTAATCCAAATGCAAAGTATCAGGAAATAAAAGGAGGCGGCACTGTTTATAATAAATCACTGACAGGGAAAGCTTGACCTTTTCATTTCCTACAAGGTATTTCATTGTTAGACCACAGACAAACAGAATTTTTCATCTGGTGCTTAATATGCATCAGAAGAGAACAAAGGTTTATAAGAGAAGAAGAGGAAGGTACTACCTCCACTAGAGGACACTTATCTTTCCATAGATCAAAAAGACAATGTTGTTAATAACACTTTTTTCTTACGAATCTTTTATTCTTCTTATTAGATCACTCCCTTACCTTTCATCCTGAAGGGAGATTCAGAGACTCTGTTAACTTTAAAATGCTTCTTTCAAACACGTGTTATTTTTAAGGACAATGCTTATCTTTAAAAGCAAATATAAATGACTGGCATCGTAATGATGTATAAACATAAAATGATAACATTGCTACTATTAACACTCACGTCTGAAACATATCTACCACATATGTTATTATTGGTATAGCGATTGTGGCTGCAGATGGGAACACTGTTAAGAGTGGATGCAGCACAAACACCCAATAAAAGGGTTCCTCTGCATGGAGCTTATGTTTCATCTTCCACACACAGAGGATGGGAAACAGAGGGACAATACAGACACGATTAATTTGACAACTATCTTGAAAAAAAAAAAAATAAAATCCGTTCAGCTGAGGTATCTTCTCAGTCTATCTCCCCTAACTCTCCATCAGGTTCTGTGGTACCCAGCTGCAAGGTTCACATCCCCGCCAAATACAGCAGCCACAGCATGTTGTTAAAAGCACAGAGGCTGTTGAGATTCACATCCCCCTTCCTCCTTTCGACCAGCACAACCCACCACGTATGGCTGCCTTTGCAGCCCAGAAGGATTCAAGCCATGGCTCTGTATGCCTTAGCACCAAGACCAGCCTAAATATTCCTTCAAACACATGTGTGCAACTAGAACCACACAGAACCATCTCAGGAGCACAGCAGCAAGTCCCCTATACCATCTCTTTTCCTGCAGAAAATCACATAGTTGTGTGCATAGGCCAGAAGTTGGCTTCAGTTCCCTGGGAATTCAATTGGTGGGTTTCTGAGATTCTTTGTACAAAAACTCATTTAGGAGCTTGGAAAACATGAAGCCATGCATGCTTCATGTGTTACCAGGCAGAACACATGCATTCAGCTTTGCTAGCTGTAAAACACTTACTACCAAAGTATCTGAACGTGTGCACAGCTTCTGTCATTAGTGCAGGGACACTTTGGTGTTTTTTCCCCATTCTCCTCCCTCCTCAAGAATCATACCAGAAAAGCTTTATTTGGGCCTCTAACAGACCTTTCCTTCTTGGGTCTTCAGTGGGTACGTATATGTTCACCTGAGTTAATACAGCAAAAAGCATTAACAGAGATGTTTTACTACAGCCTATTTACAGTTTTTATACCCGTCTGAACACGAAGATCACTAATAGCTGGTGTTTCCAGTGGTACCAGCATCCCCAAAAGCGACAAAAGGCGAGCAGAGCAGTGGCTCTACTCCTGTTAGCAAGTTGGAGGATATTCTGTTCCTGAGGAAGCATCAGCACAGCTTGCTGAACAATAAAAATGATATTACAGCAAACCCTATGGGTGTTTCTGTTGTACTGGTAGTCTCCAAACTCGCCGTCTGTCCTGGGTTTGGCCAGAACAGGGTTAATTTTCACCGGAATCCAGGAAGGGGCACAGCCGGGGGGTGGGGGCTGACCCCACCTGGCCAAACAGAGCCCGGTATTC
>Ga0065711_1001557_pt1 | contig 42189 bp, 23 predicted proteins | sample Hoacrofraction12_FD_59098 | JGI IMG/M metagenome (GOLD analysis project Ga0065711, IMG submission 59098) | Hoatzin crop microbial communities from Cojedes, Venezuela - Epithelial fraction 12 v2 (version 2) | ecosystem: Host-associated > Birds > Digestive system > Esophagus > Crop | place...
AAAAAAAAAAAAAAAAAAATCAGTTGGTTTAGAGCAAATGAGGGGTTCTCCGGGGCATCCTGCGCCGTTTACCCAGTCTTCAGTGAGGCTTACGCCCTTCGCCTGCCCTAACTTAGCTCAGTGAAACAGTCACACTTCTAAATGACTGGTTAGAACAAATAAAAGATTGATTTGACATTCCTGTGAGAGCCAGGCACTGTCCAGGAGCATCTGATGGCCTAGCTGGGCTGTAATAACAGCACCGCCCGCAGAACTGCCGCATACGCAAACGGGCACGGACCACCTGCAGCCTGCACTTTGCTTAACCCGCGAATGGCCCCGGCGGCTTTTCCTGACTCTGAGCACTCGCACTTAACGATGCCTCCGCAGAAGCAGCTTCTTTAAACTCATCTCTTGTCTAAACTAGAAATCCTTTTTTATACAGAAACATTAGCTTTTTTAAAAAAAGTTGTTTCAAAAGGTGTGAAAGGCTTTCAAAGTACTTTTAAGCTCAAAATGACAATTGTACCAGCTCTGGCTTGCACTGTGTATCAGGTACTGACTGAGCTACCATTCCAGCACCGCTCTGGGGGTGTGGACGCTCGTGAAAGACTGGCGCAGCGGCTCAGCGCCGCAGCCCTACTTACTCCTGCAAAGCTTTGTCACTGTTGATGCCAGATCCTTGTTTGTATATGTTGTCACTACTTCAGTCACTGGATCTGCGATGGTTCGCACTAGCTAACATCCGTAAAGCTGTAAGTTTTTTAGCTTTTTATTTTAACATGCACCATCTTCAGAAAAGTATGAACAGTACTTTGTAATTGACTCATCCGAGAACAGCTGGATGTACTGCTCATCTCTCTTTTGTGGACTTGGAGGAAATTATGTGCCCTTCTGTCTCCCTGCCACCAAAAATCACTAGAACTTCTAGTCAGTGAAATACCCCAATGGCGTCAACCAGTGGAAGGGACACGAGTGAAAAGCTGTTAACTTGCCTGTTACTGTCACGTTCGCTTTGTGGGGTGCTTGCTCGGTAGTCCATTTGACCTAGGAAGGAATGGCGCAATGGCAGGCAGCAAGGAGGTACTCTTCTCCTAATGACTCATCTAAAAGAAATGGAAATGTTTGTTTGATGGAGTCAAAAGGGAATTAACAAGCAAAATAGCAGAGCTGATGTATCCCCAGTGGATGGAAGGAACAGCAGAGAGTTGTTCCTTGCACCTCCTTACTCCTCATCAGATCTTAGCACAAGCCTCCTGGGCACGAGCACACACTCAGCACAGTTTGCTTAGGGTGAGCTTCCTGTGCACAGTGCCTCTGCCTGTGTTCTTGTCCAGTGGTAGGTGGGAGACAACTTAACCTGGAGGTAAGAGGATGCATGGGAAGAGCTACTATATAGATGATGATGTACTGTACTTAACAAGCTATCTTAAATCCCAAATATGTGCTTCACATGCCACGCTCATAGTTGGTGCCCTATGTGAATTCAAGACTTCTGTACCTCTCCCATGGCATCTGGATAAATCAGCTGGCATGAAAAGTGCTATCTTTTTATTTGCTCAAGTGTAAACCCAGGAAACTAATTAATCTTACCAAAAGCAATCAGACCACTTCGTTACCTCACTGTGTTTTCAAACTGAGGTCTGCTTCTCTGGGGAGAACCCTCCGGCAACCAGCTGAAATGGGTAGGTACCAGCCACGACGCTGTCCCTCACTCTTGCATTTTGAGTCTTACATTAAAATGAACAAGTAAGAAAAAAAATTGCCCATGAACACATTCTCATTTCAAAGACCCTTCACCCAACCCCTATTATTTGCTTCTACAGAGGAGGGGAGATAGCAGCAAGAATCTTTGTGTTCTTCCTTACCTTGGGAAAAGGGGTAGTCTAAGAGTCTGTAAAACCTTTTCGTAATCTGAAGCCATGCTGGGATGCTCTTCAATAGCATTGACATCTGTTGTTGCCATTCCACTTCTCATACTTCATGCTGTTAAGATGAGAGGAAAATAAGAGAAAGTTAGAGGAATATTTTATTTTCTTAATGCAAGGAGTGAAACATCACTTGGGTATTTCAGTACTATAAATTGCATCAGTGTTAAAACATGAATTTGTAAATAGAATTGATCTAAGCATCCTTGTCATATTTTCTGATTATGATCTATCAGCTACAGCAGAAACATAGGTTACCCACATCTATGTATCTTTTTATCCCTGTTAGGTATTACATCAATTAAATAGGATAAATTTTTTAAGACAATTACAGCAAGAAAGCTATCAAATTTTACACGCTCACCTTTTTCTTTTTAAAACACCTAAATCTTTTGTAAGGTATGTGCAGTGCTAGTAACTACAAAAATAATCTAGGTAATATTTAGCATAAAGTTCAAACCTGATAGTTTAAACTCATCTTTGAGTATCAAGTAATGCATTTTTTCCAAACTATTTTACCACTGATTCTACAGTCATATCATAAAAATCTTAGAACTGATATAGCAGTTTCTCTTATGGTTAGTGTGGCACTTCAAATGTGTCTGCAGACAGGGGAAAGGCAAGTTAATCCTTTTACTGGAAGCAAAGGAAAACTGCTTAATAAAAGGTTCAAGATGACTAATGTGCATGTTAATGACTATAACGTACTCACTAAATTTTGAAAGCTGTCACGTCAGTGTAAGGCATGAGGCATGCCTTTGCCCCTTTTATCGCTTGCATTGATGAGTTTGTAGCAGTAAGGAACTGAAAGCTAGCTTTTTTCTGAAGATAATTATTAGCTATCTATGCTGGTATTCCCTTCCAGTTTGATAAATACAAAATCTGAGAGATGGCTAAATAAGTTTGGTTGTAAACCCAAAATCACCTGTGACATTTAAAAAGTTATTCTGCAGTCAAAGCGCATGTCTGAGCAATCAGATGGATTCGCTTTAGGACAGAGAAAGCAGAAAAGCAGACATCACATTTTGTGTTAGGCTCCTTTATGAAGAACAGATTGGAGAGCAATGCTAAGGTTTAGTAAGGAAATTAATGCTTTTGCAGCATCTGTTTTATCCTTTCTGGGAAAGGTTTTATCTGCATATCTGCAGCGTAAGACAGTTCACTGCCTTTTTAATTAGATTTTATTGTTGTAGAAAACACTAACACCTTTGAGTTGGTGGTCTTCTCCTGCAAGATCTCAGCTAAGCTCTGCTTACAAATATTTGAGATTACTGGTTAACAGCGATTTAAAGTCATCTGATGCTAGTAATTGAGCTCATTCTTCTTACCAGACCTCTGTCTTGGACGAGTACAGACCAAGTATCTAGTCCTTGCTGTCACGCAGGCATAGCCATCTGGTTCAGATACTCCTTTGTAAGACACTTGGTCTTTTAGAGCCTGTGGTTGCTGGAGAAGTGGCCAAAGAATGAGTCAGAGCACTCAAGAATTTGAAGTACCAACTTCAAAATGCTGATGTTCTCACTTTTCTTCTAAGGGCACCTCCCTCTATCAACTGCCTGTACAGCGAGACAACTCTGTGTTATGTTTGTAACCAGAGGGGTATGAATCTCTCCTCCAGGAGGACAGCAACTTCCCAATGTAAAGATAATACATGCAATGAAAGGACTAGAGTCGTAATTCTTCATCTGGCTCCTGAGAACCCCATAGCGAGTGCTTTGAAAGAGTAAATTGTTACTGACATAGAGAGGAACAACATCAAACTCGGGGCAGCAAGGCTGTGGCATGCTGCAGCCTCCTGGTTTGGCTGTCGGCACCCTGGTGTGTGGAGGGCTTTCCCTCCAAACACACCGAATATTTCAGCTCCTGAAGACAAGCCACATCACTGGAAATGGTTATATGGCATGTCTGAGATTAAAGCAAGCGGTGAAGCTGGGAACCCCCAAAACTGATTTTTAGATGTTACGCAGTAGAAATTTAAAACTCTCTGAAAAAAAATCTTTCAACTGAAATATAATTGCAGATATGAAAACAACTGTTAAAAAAAATCATGCATCTGTAAAACTTCTGCATGCAAAGATTTTGTCATAATTTCTATAGAATTTTATTATTCCAGAAATACTACTACCAAAGGAATAACTATTTTTAGCATCTGTTTAATTTTTTTGAAACTTGAATTTTTGCAGTTTGATTTTACTGTTTTAGTTTGGTTTACCGATTTTGCTAGAGTCTTACTGAAAAGTTATGTACATTGTATGGTAAAAGACCTTCATAATTGAAGTTTTTGTCCTAAATCAGAAGTAAATTTCAGAAAGCCATAATTCTGTACAGGACAGAAGTTGGTCTTTCCCATGACTCTTGTTCCTTGTGTTACCACTCTCTACTAAATATTGAATCCTGACTAATGCATTCAAATATTATACATGTAATGTATTTTCAAGCAAGTCACTGAATTTCAACAGTAGTTATTTACCAGACTGTGGCTAATGCCTTACTTCCAAATCCAGATCCAGTTCAGAATCCACCTTCAATGGCCTCCACCGCAGAGGCGGGTAGAAGACCTGAGCAGCTGCGTACATTCGGGTGTTGAGTCTTCAGCCTCAGCAGCATCCGCTTCTAAATATCCTTGGTTTAGGTGCTCTCTCCCTTGTTTTAGAGCTCTTCACTCTACTCTCTGCTACCATCCTGGGTCTGAAAGGTTCTGCTCAGTGAATGCTAAATAATAATATTTTGAAGAGTCGGTTTTCTGATCTGTAGATTCAATTGACTAAGGTCTTTAAAAGATGTTTGATGGGCTAAAATAATGACTAATCAGGCTTGAAGAGGCAATGTACTCAACAACTTACTACACAAAACAAATACTTGCTAAAGTTCCTTTTGGAACAGCTTGATACCCTGGTTCTGATACCACTTACTAGATTTGCTAGTTCAGTATTGGCTTTCACTGCAATTCAGTTAATCGCTTTTGTGTAACTATATGCTGTTTGCATTCATGGTACATAACAAAAGCTTCTCATTTTACTTTTGAATCCTCTGTATAAAAACGTATGGTCCAGCTATCAAGATAAACAGCACACACTGTATACTTGGCCTAGTTACTCCTACGGTCATGATTAAGTTGCTTCCTGAGTTGTCTGTACAGAAATTGCCACCTCTTGAGTGGCCTTGTTGAAATTTAAGTTTCAATAAATAGCTTATGAAAGGAAGAACAATTGTTTTTAACAACTGATCATGAGTTCTCAGGTGGTAGGTTTATATATTGCAATGGCTTTAAAACATATGGGACTATTCAATCAGAGCTAAAGAGTAGTCAAATTTACAGTATTTATAATGGATTTATTTCTTAATAAACCCACTAAGGCATTTGTGAATGGATCTTTAATATTAAAGAAGTGGGTTTTGGTTTAACAGTAAATAATTTTGCCACCTGCATCATTGCAGAGTAAGTTCAGCTAATGCCTGTATAATTTCTTATTGAAGGTCTGGTTCCAAAACAGAAGGGCAAAATGGAGGAAACGTGAAAAAAATGAAATTCTGGGGACTGTTCCAGGAATCTCCTTAACGCACCCACTTGGTCTGTTTTTGGACGTTCCACTGAGTCATTCTCCCCTCCTAGATCACACGTGGAGGTCAATGCCTCTTTCAACATTGGCTGTGCCATCCGTATCTCCAGCCTTTAGTCCTTCAACCTTAGTGCCATTTGGCCTCAACAGCCTCACCTGGACTTCTCTCTTCAGAAATACGATTTTGAATCCACATTTTGGAAGGTATAGAATTCATTTTTTTTCTAAATCTCAAAACTGTTAAAAAATGCTATGTTTTTATTAGTTTGATGCTCACATGTTCTCAATAATCATGCCTCCATAGATAAATGAACTTACTAAAATGAGGTTAGTTCCTGTGTAAGAAAACTAAATCTTGCTATTCCTAATCAAAGGATAAGTCATGCTAGTAAAAACTTAACATGTAATTGCTGTCTGCAGAACACTGTGCATGCTTACTGAAATTTTGGTCTCATTGAACTCTCGTATTCATAGACTGCTGTAATCTGGGTGGCTCCAGCTCCATCCTTATCTCACAGACCGACGCAGATTATACGCCATAGAGATGTGACTGCAGACAGACATGGCTTGTAGGTGATTTGACAGAATAAAGGCGTTAGACATTTCTTCTCAGGAGACCAGGAGCCTGGCTACATATGCAACAGTGACACAGCTCTAGAGAGAGGGACTGAGAGACAGAGAGACATCTTCCTGACTCTTCCATGTCCTACTGAAAGCCAGTCCTTTTCCCTTGGCAGGCGATGAGCTCTCAACACACAGAGCAAGCCCACAGCTAGCCTCCTTTTCTTTCTCTGCAGTCAGACACCGTGAACTCCAGCAGTTCATTTCGGCTGAACCTCCTGTCTGGGCTTTCTTGCCCAGCAACCTGAAATTTATCAGCAACATGCTGCTGCTACTCCAGTGCACCCCATAAGACAGGAAAAAAGCATGTGTGTAGTGTGTGTGTATACATTTAATAGGTGTGTAGAGAGATACACATATATGTATTAAAAAAAGACGACAATGTTGTCCTCTTGCTGAAATTACAGCCTGTAGTGTAGTTCCACATTAACAGACAGACAAATGCTGCTTTTTACATGGAATAACTTGTCTGAACAAATTGGCTTCATAAACAGCCACACAAATTGATCTTTTATGAGGTGGTTTATTGCTTTCACAGAACAGGCTGATCTGCAGCGTCCAAGGTTTGTTTAGAAAGGATTTAGCAGTAGGAGTTAAGCAAATGGTTGCTGTTCTAGGTATCTGCATGCCATGTCTGATCATCTCTCATTTATTTTAGTTAAAAGTGTTTGGTTTTTTGTCTGGAGTGGGGTTTTTTGTTGTCTTTTTAAGGGCAAGACACTATACTGCAAGATAAAGCTAAAATACCTTCTGGAAAACAAAATGTACAGTTGAAAGAAATTGGAAATTTTGGCACATTTTATTCTAATACTTTGGGTGGGGAAAGCTGCAACTCAGTAAGTACTTGTTCTCCAAAACATTTCTTAATTTGGATAATATTGACTTCTTTCAAATACAGGTTTCTCAATGCTTTAAATCCTCTCATGACCACAGCTTCAGTGCTAATGAAAGCTCCTGGACCCCCGTCAGACCCTGCTCTTACTGCCTTCACTGATCCAGCAGCAGTTGAAAGGAAAACGTCAAGCATTGCAGCACTAAGGCTCAAAGCGAAAGAACATTCAGCACAAATCCCTCAATTAAACCTCATCTCCAGTCTTACAAACACTAACAAAGAACTTTATTAGGAGCTCTCCCACAGACTACAGCCACGAAGGGGAGAGCGAATGCCTTCTCCAATAAGTAGCTCCCGTTAGAGAGACACATTTTAAAAAAGAAATAACACACACACAGAGCTGTAGTTCCTCCATCTTCAGTAATGGACTGAAAGGAAGCAACTCCGCTAAGAATTGGTTTCCTTCATTACAACATGAAATCAGGTAGTAATTGGCTTGTATCATTTCTGACACTACGGAAACAGAAGCAGGAACTCTCTCATGTTTGTAATTCAGGCTGACATGAGCCTGAAGCTTTGAAATCCCCAAAACCACCAGATGCTAGTCCAAAGGTTCACAATTCTTTGTAGGAATAACTTCAGTTTTCTAAGCAATTCTGAACTCACTTCTCAGGAGGAACTCTTACATGCAGCACTTGAGACGTAAGAACTTTGAGACAATGCTTCATGTTGAAGTGTAGATGCCAGTGAAATCATGCGTTTTAGACAAATTTAGCAGGAATGAGATGGGGACTATTTTCAGTATAGACTTGATTCAGAACTAGGTTTGTATAAAGAGTACTCTGTTTCAAACTAAAAAAATAAATGTTTGCTTTATGTTCAGGGTGGCAATGTTTTAATAATGAAAAAAGTTTAACCTTTGTGTATGAAAACTGTATCCTGTGAAAGCAGGTTAGCACTGTGCAGTAACTTGTGTGTAGTTCTCTATGTATGTGTATACCTATCAGTAAGTAGCCCGTAGCTGTAAATACAAGGTTGATGAATACTTTTAGCATGATTACTGGCACATTTGACCAGACCAGTAGGTTAACAGATTACTTCTACATTTCCAGACATTTCATGCCTTGAGTAGATTCAGAGTTTAGGGGAAAACTAAATGTGAAGCGTTAAATGTTGGAATCGATGACAACAGAGGCCTTGCCGAGCAGGAGCCTACAGTCCCATCAAAATCCCGGACTCCCTTTCTGCCCTCAGACAGGTGATTTTAAAGTTTTTGCTGAACCTCCCCACCCAGGAAATGGGACTGAGAGCAGCTCTCTCATCTATAGGTCTGATGCTTTCGTGTAAAGTGAGGGTAAGTAGTTATCCTCCATTTGCAGCTTACTGGCCTACCTCACAGGGCTGTTGTGAGGACTGATTAAACAAACATGACACTGTGCAAATGGTAGATTTATACAAGTGCTAATTGTTGCTTAGCAATTACAAAAGAAAGGCCAACAGCTGACTACATATGAAGATTACCTTTGCCACACCTGTAGCAATGATCCAAGCAGGCTCTGCTTCTGTGGGTTGACAGGACAACATGGAACTCTTCCACTGGTGCTGCCTGGTTCCTCAAGACTCTGCTCGAGCGCTTCCATTCACACTGAAAAGATTTTGACTATTTTAGAACTTCTTTCTCACGGCAACTGTAGGATTACTCTTAAGACTACACAGATGTTTTCAAGGCTAGAGATTTGAGTGCAGTGCTCCAGACACCTAACTGCTGCTTCTGTAGACGACTCTGAGCTTGCACCTGGGTGAATGGCAGAGAAGGCAGTTTGCTGGATCAAACAGATCAGTTTTCCATTTCCTCTGACATACTCATAGCTTTGACAGCTCTTGAGTCATAACCTACCACAAGACTGGAAGTATTTCTGAGTTCACAGACCTCATTGTTAGCAGAGGTAGAAGTTGGTGGTATTTTTCTGTGAGGAAAAGCAAGCTTTCTACCCAAGTTACACTAGGCCTGCACTGTGGGTCAAGCAGCAGGAGACTTTGGAAGTGACATAACCAGGACCTCTCACACAAAGTTGAGTGTGTTTCTTCCACAACAGCTATTTGCTTCCACCAATCCACTCTCATGGCCCAGGCTGCCAACTGGCAGCACAACACAGTATCCACTCAAGCTCTGAGTTTGTTCCAAATTAACTTTTTAAGTAGGTTAATGGCTTGAGAACTCATTACACAACTCATGTTCTATTCTGTACAAGCTTCTGTAGCATCTTTCCTTGCCGTCAGTGCCTCTCTCTTGCAATGCAAGGAGGTTCTGCAGGAAAGGAGACTGTCACTGTTTCATCTGAAGTAGCAGAAACCATCCTGCATTTACCATGAGCCATTCAGTAAAGAACTCTGCAATAAAAATAAAACCTAGGTATTCTTGCCAACTTATATTCCTAGACAAATTCACCAGAAGCAGCATGTGAAAAATAACTGCTGAAGGCTGTTTTAATACATTGCACGAAATAGTAGGCCCTATGTAATCACCAAAATCTTCATCATTGACTACAGGGCCACAGAGATCTCTCAGGTGGCGGTGGGGGGGGTGTCAAATTCACAAGCTAAAATTCCCTTGATTTCAGCAGTTACATCAGAGATAACTAGATAACTTTCATTTATCAATAAAGTTTTTCCAATAGCTATGGACAGAAATAATTTCAGGGCCAGCAATTAACACATAGATGCAAGTAACTTCACTCATTTGCACTACAGCTCGTGCCAGAAGTAGGAGCTGCTACCTCTACCCAGCACGCACAGCCACTGAAACGCCACACTCTGGGAACTGTAGGGTTGGGCGGCAGGGCTGGCTCCTAAGCCCTCACCAGACTGATTTGTTGTTGCTCTTTCCTAATTCCCCTTACGAGAGGGCATCCTTCCTCTCCTACTGAAACCAGAGCCAAGCACCGGCTTGGCACCACTCCCCTGCCACCGCAAGCTGTGGTCTCCGTTCCGCCTGACGTTGTCACACTGAGCCAGGGACAGTCTCCACTTGGGTGTGTATTTATGCATAGCTCTGTGGCTTCAAGCTACCGTGCCCTATCTGACACATGGCGGAATTGCAAAGGTAAGTACATTGCCTATTTTGTTACATCACTGATTAAATAGGAGCCGCCATTCCTGTGCCATTTGCGTGGAAGATGGCGTCTGCAATCATTAGCGTTTCCCAATGGGTACAGGTAGAGAATACAGCTTAGTGATGTTTCATCAGGTTTTCATTTGAAAGACAGGGAGATTTTCTTTAAGCTGATTTCATTTTTTCTGCTTTAACGAGTCCTTCCAAGAAATTTCCATTCTTTCATGTGAATTGAAAAGCCAGCTGTGAGAGCTAATGATATTATGAAAATAAATATGCTGGACAACACTTCAAATCAGCTTAGGAATCAGAATGCATCTGTAACAAAACTCAACAAGTTTTTCTGTTAATTATTACTATCTTACAATGAAATATCACACCAAGGGAAGAAGGTTTACTTATTCAGTCTCTTTTAAATTCAAATAAGGAGGCTTAATTACAACTATTACAGACATCGTATTAAAAATTACATTTTTAAAAAAGTTGGGGAGCATTTAACTGGAAAACCTTCAGCCTAGTTTCATAACTACACATGGGTCAACACTCTTAACACGAACCGAGCAGGGACATTTGCTTTCCTAGCTTTTCTCAGGGCAACGAGGAGAGCAGCATCCCACATTCTGAACAGGCCAGCCATTTTACAGAAAGTTTCTCACACTGAACATTGCAATTATTTCCCAACACTTTATCTTGCCTTATGCACTAAATTCTTTAGTCCTAATTTAAGCAAAGCCTGCGCTGATCTGGATTAAGACTGCAGGATTTGACCCTATGCCTCTCTTCTGAATATAAAAGCGTTGCAGCCTAATTCTTCTCTGGGTGACATCAAGATGGTTTCCTGGCACAGGTTTCAACTGAAGAAGGCCTGGAGCCCGGGTTGTTTTATTGAGTTTGTCTGGTTTTCCTGAAAGCAAAAGCGTAGGGGAGGATTTTCAAAGCAGCACAGACGATCTGAATATACCACCACCCCCATTCACATTCTACAGCCACTAGCCCACTGCAAAAAAAAAAAAATCCATCTCCAAAGTAAACCTCTTGACATTACCCTCCATGTCACAGTTTTCTGAGGTGTTTTACTGGAAGATTCTGCAGCATATTGGTATCTCTTCAAGCAATGTTCACAAATATTTCTATTGGAGTGCTCACATTTGGCTAAATTGTCAGGTTTGTTCAGTTTGTTCTCTGCCCCAAATTCAGTTCTGATAACACAGGATGTTGAGTAAATTTCTGTATTTCCAGTGACATAATATCATCAGAACCTTGCCTACAAAGAAAGAGCAATTTGGGGGGGGGCGAGGAGGAGCAGAATAATAGGCCAGGTGTTTGAAGAAAAGACAAAGAAACAAGCACAGTAGGGTGTTCTGACTCACAAATCTGTATTGAGAAAGAAGTATTCATGAAGAAAATTAATTTAAGAAGTATGTAGTTCAGGTTTTGAGCCCATAAGTTCCTTTCAAAAACAGATTAGTGATTAAAAACTTTTTTAGTCTAGCAATCTCTTAAACAATTAGCACAGTAATTGGAAAGGGACTACAAATTCAAATCTAGATGGACATAAAAGAGTTTCCCCATAGAGCTTTGCCTTGGTTTTGTGGGTAACTGGCATGCACCTGCCTTTACCATCAGTGGGGTTGAAATACTGAAGAAGTGCTCTGAATAGGAATACAAACGCCCCAAACAGTAATGCCATACAAATTACTTAATTCATGTAAAGTAGAAGTAATTGTATTGATTATGAATGTGTGAGTGACTCCTTTATTTCGAGTTACATGAGATGTAAACCACCAGCTTGCAATGGGGTCCTCACAGCAAATTTGGCAACCATAGGGTGGGATGTTACTTTTTTTCCTTATGCTGAACAATAAATTTGAATGCACAGCCACATAGAAACAGAGCTCTGCTGACTTTAATCTAAACCAGGTAAAGAAGAATTTCTCTGTAAAAATTCTTCTTCCCTCCAGCCAGGTAATAATTTTGCTCCTCTTGTTCATCCTGCAAAAAGGTGCCCAAAATCAAAGGAAAAGGAAGATAAGGGAGAAACATCCCCAAACTTCAGATATTTTTCTTCAAGGCAGAACTTTTTTTTTCCTTTTTGCTATTCCTGAGATTTTTAACAACTGGTTCATTTTCAACCCCGTCATTAAATGCGACGGATCACAAACAGATAAAGCCTAGACTGCCGAGAGAAAAGAAAAAGAACAAAGGGAGAGCGTTTACTCATAGTGTATCCTTGGCAGTGTAATTATACTTACTGCAAATGTCCGAGTTGCAGCTTCCCAAGAAGCTCTGCGAACAAAATGCACAGAGGAAGAAGCATGCGATGACAGGCATGTCACCCGCACTTCACCTACTTCAGCTATACAGCCACCCAAATTGCCTAAAACGCAGGTAAGAACAGGGCATTTCTATAGACCTCATATTCAGGCAGCTCCACATACAGATTACAAAGAAATCCAGCTAGTGGGTTGTGTTACAGTCCGCCCTGATCTACACGAACCACTCCCCTGCCCCAGCCGGGCCCTCCACAGCTGCCGGTCCCGTCAGGAACACCAGCTCCCCCAGACCCCTCACGGCCACCGGGCAGTCTCCACTTGGGCCCAGCACAGCACCCACCAGAAGCCAGCTCTCCCAGCTGCTCATCCTCTCCTCAGCCCTCGTCCTTGCTGTCCCCCACCCCCAAACACGTTCAGTTTACTAAAAAAAGTGAGGTTAACCTTCAAGCACTGAAGATGTTCAGTCAAGCAGTATGCCAAGGCACAGTTCCTGGAAGGAACCTCATCTTCTCAATTAACTTCATTTGTTGGCTGCAGCAGCATCTCCTGTATTCCAACTGGAGAAGAATTGCTCTGCAACGGCTGGCGGGAAGTCACTGGAAGATTGGGATGAGCTTGCGAAGTCACCCTGATGGAGTAACAAAACTTTTACATTAAAATATATAATGAATAGGGGATTGTTGTCTGTTGTGTTTTGGTTTTTTTACTTGAGAAAACCTACCTTGTCAGTATGATCTGCAGAAAAACTAGGACAAAATACCCAATGGAGCTGTTAGAGATAAAAACTTTAGTCTTTGGTGTGAGCAGCATAGTGACATTATTGTGAACTAAAGCAGAAGCAGACAAGACAGCTTGAATTACAGTTTCATCTGGTTCAAAAGGGTTGCTAGTAAAATGTATTTGGGTGATCCGCTAAAGAAAAGAATACATTGCATTTTGTAAGTACCCAGTCACAGCTAGAGATTTTGACAAAAGTTGACTTTCACACGCAATTAAACAAAATAATTTCAGTTTTCTAGTTTCATAGAAGCTGATCCACAGACTGCCCTATCTCCAGGGTTATTTTGTACCGATAAAAAATCACGGGATTAATGTTTGTGAAAGAAGACAAGAAAGGACAGCATTATTATAGCCTTATTTTCTATATATCCCAAAGTGAATATAGGAAGAGAAGTGAAGCAGGCTGCAATGTTAATGTATGAGAAGAGCCTGGAGACACTCTCATCAGCAAGTTATCAGAACATCTAAGTCTCACCTCTGTTGGTGCTCTCTCAAACTGAACTAGTTGAGAAGTTGCTGACTGCAGCAACAAACTTTTCAGCTGATGTTTTAGCAGTGGTGCTGTAAGCGTTCACCTTCTCTGCACATAGCTAAGCAAAAGAGAGCGAGGGAGTGAGAAGGCGACATGCGGAGAAAGGAGGAACAGACAGAAGACATTCATAGCTCCACAGCAGGGTTTCTGCTTTGGGACTGGGATGGGCGCACTGCTCTGAGCCCAGCCCCGGATGTAAACCAAACAACCCTCCCCAAGCAGGGTGGATGGCAAGTGCTAAGGACCGCCAAGCCATAGCCTTGAAGACAATAAAAGAGCAGCTCCAGGCATTACCAGAGCACACACAGAATTCTCAGTTTTAAAAAGATCTCAGTCTGCATCTCAATTTCTCATCCCAAGTCCAAGAAAAGGCAGGAAAGAACTGCATTTATTGTTTCCAGCACAGACATGGCCATTAGTAATGACTTACAGAATTTTACTTTATGAAGGTGCCTTTTCAAGAACAGTTATCCTTGAAAACATTTAAGACAAACACATGTCTACACTGGTCAAATATATGAAATTACTCAAAGCCTCAACACTGAAGTGTTCAGTAGTTTTGCTTGTGGAAGAACACTTGGATCGGAGAAATAAAATATAGTGCAGGCCATTCAGATGTCTGTACAAATCCCAGTCCTGTGAGACTTAGACGTGTATCTAAGCATAACATACCTGACAACGAAAGGAAGCTTTGATTATTGTAGCAAATCTACAAGCACCCTCAAAATCCTCACTGTCACTACTTAAACACTAGTTATTTGCACCCTGCATTTGACCAGGTGGTCTCCATTCACTGTGAAATCTTCCTGGCATCCCCAACAAAACAGTGCTGTTTACGGGAAGCTCCTATACACTAGTACTGATCTAAAAGGAAGACATATTTCTACACTGGCAAAAAAATAAACAAAAGAACAACAAGAAAACACCTAGCTCCATGCATACCAGGCATCACAGGCCTCAGCACCCTGCTGAATAAGAGCCATGGATCACTTTAATTAGAGCTAAACCAGCTCAATCTGTCAGTGAGAAGCACAAGGGAAGATCTAACCATACTGAATTGAGCCTTTCTGGTCCCACTGATGTAAATTGTTAATGGTACAGGGTTCAGAGATGTTAATACTCCCTGCTATACTTGCAGTAGCCAGAAAGTTGGGGATTTCTAATTTACATATTCCTCAAAATATTGAACTTATTATTCACTGTAGATCCCTGTTTCCCCTGGAACTGCCCCTGTGCCAGGAAGCTAAACCATGCTAGGCAACCCGAACGTTACCCTTCACTTCCAGAGCTTGCCAGCGTTATTTCGGGGTTCTGGTTCTTTGGGGTTTTTTAAGTCAATTATTAATCAGTTAAATTATGCCTTGGAAAATGTACTTTTACAAGCCATTTTCATAAACACAACTCAACTGAAATCATGGCTGCATAATAATAATAAACCTACAAAGTTACAGTCTTAGATAATTCCTACATGACCTACAGGGGAGGTCCGTAATAACGGAACATTGTTTCTTCTCTTCCTTTAAAGTTTAAAAGGTGTTGCATACAGACTTGGCAGTTTGGCAGCTATACATCAAAACAGACGGAAAACATTCTGTTCTCTGCTACTATTTCAATATGGAAAGGTCTCATACACAATGCAATAGATTCACAGCAGGTCCTTAGAAAATATTGTACCTTTAGTACCTCTGAGTAAACAGGGGACTTTAGAAGGAGAAAAATGAATGCAACAAGCAATCCAAACAAATTTTAAAATAATTTCACGAATGGTTTCCCTTTCAGAAGGATAAAAAACTCTGGCTACTCTCTAAAACGCTCAACTGATAGCTTACTTATTAGACAAAAATTAGTGTCCATTCAACCATGAAAAAGACAAGCCATTATATACCATAAGAGATCAAACTGACATCAGCTACTGTACATCTTGACACTGACTACATAATCAAAGTAAACTTTGCTATATGTGACTGATCTAACGTACCTGTCAGTTATCACCATCTCTGCTCAGATGAGTTCGTGTGTCACCTGTATACATGGGACAAAACAAATAAATAAATTGCAACGTTATCTCTTCAAGCTGCTCACACAGTAAGGGAAGAGTGCTTAGTATTCCATAATGGAGTTAGGAGTAATTTACTGAAAGATAATTTCTTTTGGACCTAAAATCTCCTGCCTCCTGTAGAGCAGACAAATAGAACTATCTAACAGGAAATGGGGCATGATAATACTGCTCTTTAAATAGACCTAACAAAATGGAAATACAATAGGCATTACAAAATATACAGCTAACAGTTATCAAAACCTTTGATGTTTTTATAGCTATTTACTGCAAGAGATTATATTAGCTACTCCAGCCCATTTTAATACAAGAAAAGTTTAACATGTTTTTTTAAATCACTTAAAAAAAAAAAAAAAGTTAAACCTCTGAAGTAGTACTCCTAGGTATCTGGGGAAACTGAGTATGAGGAGGGATGGCCACTCTGTTGATGAAATAACAAAGATCTGGCAATCAGCTCAACAGTGGTGTACGTGATGGACTACAGTTGTAATAGCACTAATGGTTTAATCATCCAGAACTAACCTTCCCATATCTGAACGGAGATGCAGCAGGGTGCAGAGGCCAGGACACTCACCTGGGACTTGAAAGACTAATTCTACTTCTGACTCTGCCCCTGCAGCTCCACACACCTTAGGCAAACCATTTCATCCTTCTGGCACAGTTGGCCCTGTCTGCAATGTGCAGTCTCCTTAGGGAGCAGAGCATCACTCACCCTGCCATTTCACAGAGCCACCAGGACCCCGACCCTCAGCACTGCCGTAGCACAGTCCCCAGCCTAAGTCATTTCAGAAGGGATCGCCTGGACCCCCTCTCAACTTGCAGAGCTCATCTTTCCTGGCAAAGCTGGGAGGGGCCGAGTCAGCAGAAACAGTAGAACCAAGACTCAAGGAGCCCATCTCACAGCAGCACTGCTTCTGTATCATCTCTGCTGCTGTGTGAAAAGTCACAGATTTCAGATAGCGGTAAGCTCTGTCATGGCATTGCAAATCCAGTTCCGAAAGAGATCCAGTTCAGCTCACTTCTTTTACTACTCTTCCTGGCTTCTTTGCAAGCAGTGCAGTCCATCTGCTACTGCATAGCCAATAAATTACACAATTAGGCATTAATGCAGTAGATATTCTTACTGTAACAGCGGTCTTTTTTTTTTTTTTCTTCTTTACCCCTCACCATCTCTTTAAGCCATACTTTCAGCAACAGTTCCTCAACTTCAAAAGGAACAAAAAAGTCTGGAGGGCTGGGAACTCCACCATGGCTTCTTGTGCAGAGTGGTGTTGTGTTTAGGTCTCTTCCTCACAAGGACTTGTCAGCTCTCCTCCAGTTTGCCAGACACAACTCTTCAGCACAGCACACATCTGCCCCTTGCCTGCAGCCCCAAAGACAATGACCAGGGTCTTAGTGGACAATTAAATTTGTTGAGCCTGTTTTTGGGGGGTGAATTTACCTTTTTTCCTGATTGATACATATAAATACCTTTCACTGTATTCCCTCTCCATTGCATCACGACCGCAAAATCATCTTCGTTCTGGCCTCCCTTTTGTCTTCTCTCTTCTGTCCTGGGCCCAGCGACACCTCTCTAACCTGAAAAGATAAATAATCCATGAAAAAAATTGTTGCTATAGTAGGAAGTAAAAAGACTGCAGCTACCTAAACCCAGCTTTGCTCTGCATCCTAGGGTCAAGTTGAATCTCCAGCCACCAAGAATGCTGCTTTATAACAAAATTTTCAGGGCACTCCACGCTGAGCTTCTTTCCAGAGCATCTCTTTTGTCCTCTTGGTTGGTGTCACTTCCCTCTCAGGGAACCTTTTCAGTACGACAAAAGATTTATCAAGGCTGAATTCTCTGTGAAATAGAAGAGGTGGGAAGATTCTCTTCAGTAGAAGACATTTTAAATATTTCACTTTCCAAGTAGCTCTGTGAATACAGGGAAAAAAAAATACATAACTTAAACACAAGGAGTTACTGACCCAGCAGTGATTAGCATTAGCGTAAAGCTTTCAGACCCTTTTTCATCTTATTGATTCTAAGCAGAATAAATCCGTAAATGATAATAGGGCTCAATTTAAATTACCTACAGCAAGTGCTGCTTTTCAGCTCTCGTCAGACAATCATGCTGTTCAATCAGCTCCATTCTGTACGTACAAAGCAAATTAATGTGTACAAAACAGTCGTAACTCAGGCCAGTTTTCAACAAAAGAATCTTTTATGTAGCATACAACTGCCTTTTATTGACATGCTTTTAATTGAACCTATAATGCTACATCCATATTCTACCTAATTATAGCAGAAAATACATATATCTTTCAAAATACTGACCATACCTTTCCCTTTGTAAAGTTTCCAGAAACTTTACCAGGGTAGAGAATGATGTTCAGTTAAGCCTGAATTTGTTTAGAAACACTAGGAGGGCATGAGAAGACACTTCTGAGCACATCGCAGCCAAGCAACGTCTCAAGGACAATTCTGTTAGCACACTGAATCGGCAAGGCCAGCTCCTCACTCCTTGAAGAAGGCAGTCAGTAAACACACCCCTCAAAAGCAAGTCAGAGGGCACTGCAGCATGTGATGCCGACCGAGAAGTCTCCAGCCTCGAAGTGTTGTTTCTTAAGCAACTCGTTTCTGTTTCAAAAGGGATCTTTAGTGTGTCTTTACTTGTGTTGCGCAGTTTACCAGGGACCAGGCAAGTCCCAGGAAGCAAGGATACTACTTCTTTAAAGGATGAAATCTTGAGACAACAGAAGCAGTGATGGCAGGAAACAAAGAATTAAAGATGAACTCTGGCAAATACTTCTGGGTCAGTCGAAGACATTTGCCCAGTGGGACTGTCTCTGTGAGGGCAGCGATGCCAGGGGTGGGTGAGGTTACTAGCACTTGTCTCTGCCTTTTCAACCCGGATGGCTTAAAGAGAGCTAATGGGGGATTCAGCAGAGATGAAGGAGGAGGACAGAGCACAGGCCTTTTAGATCTATTTTGACATTGCCAAGTCCAGACCTGGCTGTGGGTAGGAAAAGTCCTGTTGACAACTTCCATAGCCTTTGCAATAAAGCCTCAAGCTAAGACAACAGCACGTACTCTTCTTTAAAAGCATACATGCCATACCATGGTTACCAGCAGCAAACTGCAAATAAACCCAAGGCTAAAATCAACTAGGCTGTTGGCATCAATTTTAACATGGGTAGAACTCCACCTCAAGGATGTACATTGACAATTACTCAATTTTATTGCCAGGCTCTTCTGGCAGGTCTGCGGTCCATTGACACTAGGCACGGGAATCCGATCTCGTGTTTTGCTTGAAACATTCTTCCTATTAATTGGTAACCCCAAATGTAGATTAAGGTGAATGACACGAAGGCAGCCACCCTTACACGCACACAGGCACGGCAAGTAGCTGGGAACCCCACACAGAAAGGCAAGTTCTTTAGCAGCAGACAAATACTCCTCCCGATCAACACACACACAAAAGAAATCTGTAGTGTAAATGATTCAGCTAGGCTTCTTGCCGTACGCACACGCTTGCCTGGCATTCAGATGAGCAGCTGAAGTGTGCTAGCCAGCACTCCCGCTCAGTGCAACCGCTCTCTACAGGAGCGACCTTCTCTTCCTTTTTCTTCACTTTTCCTTTCTTGAGAAGTTTGGCAGGCACTGCAATTAAAGTCTGTGAGCACTGGTGGAGTTACAGTAAATGGATGTTTAATCTCTCTAGGGAAATATTTAAGAAGTGTACTGAGATGTATTCACTGAAGATTTCACTAATTCAAATCAATCATGTTAAAATTACAGACTAGACTCACTACTGTCAGTTTTCTGAAAACCCTTCCATTCAAAAAAAGCAAATAAAAGTGGTATGTTCATTTGTCCTTTGCTTTCTGACTGGGAGCAGAGCTGACATTGGTGGCGTTGTGAAAGACATTAGTATTTAACTACTTGAAGAAATTCACATTACCACAGTGTCCTTTTAAATTGCTGTACTTATGTTCGCCACATAAGTTGCTATTAGCAACCATAAAACACAAAAAAACCCCCTATATTACTGTCTTGAACATCGCAATGGTTTATTGTACTAAATTCTTTGGAGCTTTCTTCACTCAATATTTGAAATAAAATTAAAATGCTATCCCTAGAAAACACCCTATTTCTTCAAAAGTATATATATATCATTCCCTGTAAAAACAGACTTTAATGTAGCTGACAAGTAATCTCCAACTTTTATATCATGAAGTAAAACAAGTTGTTGTGAGAATACTGACTTGCCCCTTAAAATTCACTTTTCAGCTTTTAAGCTAAGACCACGTTGCTAAAATCCTTATATTGAAATTATTTTGATTTCTCTGAAGCATGTGATAATTCCTGTCTGCTCTCCAACAGTGTATTTTTTTTTGCATATCACTTTTCCAAATTCATATTACCATAAAGATGTAGAAGAGTAAGGTTTAGATGTTTGAAGATGAAGCAAACATTTTATCTAGCACAGATCACACACTTAAACTGTCATTACATATTTAAGTAATGCTTCTCTAAGAATGAGTGAGTCCACCTGATGCTTAAAACAAAATCATTTTTAAAACGTCTGCTTTACTAAACAGAAAACCTGTCTTAACGTTCAGATTTGTGGACAGAGTTTTCCATTCAGTCAAACAACATACTACTGAATTCCAAACAAGATACTTGTTCCTGAAACAGTCACACTCATCACTAACAACACAGAGTGACAACAGGGCTCAAATAAAAAAGACTACCAACAAGCCCGTAGCTTCTCATTTATCGTACTCTTTACACAAGAGGAACAAATTAACAACTCAAATGAAGAAGAAAAACTCCAATCTGGTAGTTACCGTAGTCAAAGAAGCACTACATAAGTAAATCAGGAAGATGGTTAGAGTGTCCTGCTTCCCATTCTGCTCAACATGTGGCAGGATCCTGGTTAGCTCACAGCATCTCCAGTTCTCCCCTCTATGAACTGGGGCAACAACACCCCTTGAACTTGGAGGAACAAACACAGAATCAGCCAGCTTTGGTACAGAAGCAGCTCTGGTGCTCTGTGTATGCAACATACTTAAATACAGCCACCTAACCCTATTTAAGTAACACAACCAAAATATTCAGAGGATGGAGTTCTTTCACTGACCTCATGAAGAAAGGCTTCTCTCTCTCATTGCTAATTTATATCTAAAAATTTAACTCATCTCAAAACTTCCCTTTATCAATTTTGAAGTTTGTGCTGGTGCAGGGCAACAAAGACAGAATCCCTTGCACGTGTTCCATTAGGCTCCAGTATCAATAATAATATTCTTTACGGTATTTCAGTCAGTGGGACACAGCTCTTTCATACATAACACAGGTAAGGAACAAGATCACAGTGACAAGAAGAGGAAAAGTTGTCTCTGAATGGCAAGAAGTTGTTCACACCATGTGCATCTAGCTAGATGAGCTTACCAGTTTGGAAGATGCACTTCCCTCATCAGTGCCAATACACTTCATTAAGGAAATCTAGTTCAATATGTCTTCGGGAATGGGCTGAAATATTGGTGAAGTGGGGCTTTCAGGTCTGACTTTAAAGCATCAAATCCTACTATATGAAGTAGGGAAACAGGGACCAAAACTCCTTTTTCTCTTCCACAAGCACTCTTACCTAGACCACCTCCAAAAAAAATTTTTTTTTAATTTAAAAATTATAGCTGGCCTCAGATTCTTCTTAGCTTTTACTTATTTTTCTGGAAGTAGTGAAAAAAAAAACTGTTGAGATTCCTAGATCTTACTGCTTAAGTTAATTTTTCTTGTCTCAGCAGAAGAGATCCTAGACTTCCATGCTGTTGTTTTCTTCTGGAACAGAGGACCTAGATTTAGTTCAGTCATTATGTTCATTTTTCTAATGCATTCCAGGTCTCTGGAGACAAGTGGTTCAGGATGGAGAGAGATAAATATAGCTGCTTCTCCATGGATCATTCTGTTGCCTCAGGTTTCCAAATCCAAATTAAATAGTTAATGATTTATGTATACACTGAGCATTAGCATCTTTGTGCCACGTTAGTCATCAGATCACAAGTAGCTCTAGAGAGGCTTTAGTCAAACAAATGAATATTAGGTTGAATGATTCAGCTTACTTCACGTAAACAGTTCCAGCATGTTCACATTGATCATCATTAAACTGCACTGAGGCAGGCAGCCTGTGTTGTAAAGTTAAAGGAAAAAAAAAAACAACGCTACCACAGAAGCAGCAACAAGTCCTTGGTTCTTTTTTAAATTAGTTTCATCACACTGATATGCCCTTCTCCAGATGTGGTATCCAAGGCTGCAGGCATTCACTGCAGGCCAGGTTTTTATTAAAGCTTCACCGATGCTATTATGAAATTGCAGGACTGTGCCTCTTCCCTTAAAGACAGCTTTCAGCTTCCATACTCACAAGAAACCCTGAATGCACACCCTCGAAATCCATAACCGGAGGCCAGCAATATTTATGCCCGCATGCAAATATTAATGGAACAGTCACACTCATCTTACATTTTAAACACACACATTTACATTTTAAAGTTATTTCCTGGTGCAGAGATGTAACTCAGACGTTTGAGACACTGAGTAGGCAACACAGGGCAGGTGTGAATTCTTCATCCTCGCTAAACCTTCTGGTTGTACACATTGCTCTTTAAACCAAAGTTTCCTCTGAGGGCTGGTTTGTTTTCTTTCTCAGATCCGATACTCAACATGAATCCTTTTGTCACCTTAGCAATATACAAAGATCAGCAAAAATATCATTTTGGATGAGATAGCATCTAGCCGTATCAGTGTTTGTAACTTCACCTTTTTCAACCTTCAGTTACAGAGGTGGCTTGCTCTGCACATGTCAGGTTTCATTTTGCTGAGAACGTCTCTCGAGAGTCCCAAACAAAATCCACAATCTTTGTCTAGCAAGTAATTACATTTTTTTTTCTTTTCAGTAGCACCCTACATTATGCAGTCTGTTATTTCATTTTGGTATTTTCTACATGTCAGAAAGCATGAATTACACTGTGCCTTCTGCCTGCTCTACTACATGGTGTAAAAATAACTTAATTACAGCCTACATAGGTATTTCCCCAATACTAGAATAATCATCAGTAATACCTAATCAGGGCATATTTACCCCAACCAAGTCTTTTTGGACTTCTGTCATGAAACTCAATATCCAGTTATTACAGCAGCAATGATCCAACTCTAAGTTTTGTTTCACTAGGAAACCTTTACAATGTTTTGTATTCTTAACACCCTCACCCTTCTCCAGGTGTGTTCATAGCAGGCATTTCCATTATTCTGAACCATGATACAAGTCTGACTCACCTTCACCTTCAGTCTTTACTTCTGGTAATGAGTAGAGGCCCTCGTTAAGACTGTGATGCTGCAATGCTGAGTGCAGTAGAGAGAAGAAGCTTCACTTTCAACACAACAGCTGAATAGTAAAGCAGAATAGCAACAAAGCACACTGCCAAGAGATAGAGCAAAAGAACATGACATGAGCCATGGGACGTTAGGCAGCTCCTTTCCAGACATAGTGCTCTATTTGCTGGACCAGGGAGACAGATCCTTGCCATTATGACACTGCTGAATAAGGTACGCTATTAAAAAAAAAAAAAATCATCCTTACATGGTGATTCCTGTTCTTGAGCAATGCAGGCCTTAGCAAAGAACAGTATAGCTCCTTTCAGACTCTTTTTTTCTCTTGGGGGAGGGGGTATTGCAAGGGTTTACTGTTTCATAGCATAAAGCAATTAAGAAAAGTTTTCTTCGAGACAATGACTATCACTTTCCATAAACAGTCTTTAGCGTTGCATTTTTAGAAAACCGTTCTAATGGCATCCAACTAGAAATGTAGTGCTAACATGGCAAAGCCAAGCATTCTAGTAATGAGCAAGGGCTGGGTTTACTCTGCAAAATGTAAATCAAAATTGTCTCAGAAGTAGAGTTAAGAGTACTTTTTAACTTCCAAGAGATGGCCTTAAAAAAGAAAAATTCAGAAGCAACTCGGATAATACTGATTTTCAAGGTTAAATTAGTTTTGTTTTGCAGATGCAAGATCATTACTGCAAATGGTTTGGCTTGAGCAAGTAGAATAATTAAGTTTCAAGGAAAATCTTTTTTCTTTTTTGCCTATCCTCTGCTTTAGTTAAACTGAAATCATAAGTCCTTTAACAACAGTACTGCTCAGCTGTGTTCCCAGTCCCACATTGACAACAAGGCAATTCTCCGAATGCAGAGAAGATAAATGGACTTAATGCCACTAAGCAAACATGACATTTTTGTTGTACTGTGATCATAGATGAGTCACTAAGTAAAATGATTAATCACAAATCAATGTTACTAGGCTCATTTAGAGATGATTCTCCCTTTGCAAAGCAGGTAGAAGCTCTAAATTTATAGGCTAATGCGTTTATTCTAGCTGTAGCAGTCTCGTTATTGGTCTTAAGCATCAGAGTCTGCAGGAAATTTGTGCGCAATTAAGCTAAAGTGATGACCTCCTTATACACATTTTGGCACTTTTTTATCTGATAGTGTGTTGTGCAAATATATAAATGAATTGAAGCATTACATTGAAATTACAGGTAATGCAATACTAAGAAAAATAGACATATACCAGAATTTTAATACATATGCCAATAAGGTATCTAGACCATAAATTACACCCATTTTATCAGTCTACAAATGGGTTTATCAGTCCACAAATGGGTTTGTACTAAGATTTTAGACTGCTTCATTTTCGGTTGACTAACATTTGTAACTTCTACAAACAGTTTTATGACCTAAATTGTTTCAGCAGGAAGTGCATGGATTTGTTGAGCGACATGTTTATAAGTCATCCACACACTATGAAGACTTTCTATTTGGTAAATAAATTCACCTTGTTTAAATATTAGGCAGAAAAACACTGTTCTTTCAAACTTAATAAAGGCTTGCCAGCAGCGTAATGCTTTTTGTCTCACCTTGAATTTAATGAAATTAAATAATCGCATACTCATGCACGTATCTTTATCTGCCTACCTAATCTCTCAGTGTGAATTTTTTCTGAGTGACCATTTCCAGCCTACAAAGGGTAATTTTCCAGGGCAAAAGATTGTACCAATTCTAGATGTGATAGGCCCTGGATCCCTGTACTACCAGGCAGGGACTATTTCAAAGCAGAGCTGGCTGAATATCAAACAGGATTTAAATAACATTAAATAAATACATGACAATTTGATCAACTTCAGTGTTCAATTATGCTTTCATAAGGGAGCCATTAGCTGAATATAATAAATACACTCACGACTGTATGGTGAAAGTCATATAGTCAGCACCATAACTCACAAGTTTTTAGATGCTCCTAACACACACAACGTTTTGCTCTGCTCAGCAGTATTTGTAATGCTAGGAGTCACATCACCATCTGGAAAACACAAGCTTTACACTGAGACTGCAGTTAGATTCTCCACACTGCAGCGGCGTTAATGAAGGGATGGGGGGTGGCGAGGTCCCCAAGCTGCTCTGTGTTCTAGTAGAGCAGAGAGGAGTTGCCAAGCAGAACCACCCAAGAGTTGTGAGGTCCTAAGCCAAAATAACCTACAGTAACTGCTAAGCAGCTCAGACTGCTCTGGCCAGCAAGCACCAGCCAGGTAGTGAACACACCACTGTGCTCTGGCTTAGGAAGAAGGTCAAGCACAAGATCTTTGAACATGCACAAAACTGTCCTGCATGTGGAGCACCTATTGCTCCAAGAATACACCTGTCATTCACAGCTCTTGCCGACTTCCAGTGCTCTTCAAGATAGTAATTGATGCATTACACCTTTAGATATCTCTTGAATGCAGGAGACATCAAACCTACAAACGACCTAAATTATGTCTGAAAGAAACTGTCCGTATGTGAAAATCGACCAGCTGTTAAGATGAACTTGTCTCAGCTCTTCCTTTGCTCCTACCACGCCCAATGGCAGGTGAAACAAAACCCTGTGACTAATCTATTTATTACTACACGGAACAGAAGAAAGCGAGGACTAAATTAACTGCCTTTGAACTAACTAAGAATGGACGCAAATATGAAGAAATTAGAATTACCTAAATAACTAGCAGGGTCTATAATGAATTAAAAATCTCTTTTCAGCAACTCCTATGATGAACTGCCATGTTGTACTTGCTAATTCACTGTTTTCAGGAAGTATAGACAGGAACCAGGCGACACGAAAAACAAGCTAAGAGAGCTATGTAGACATCAACAGCTACATGTCACATTTTAAAGCTCTTTACCCTGCAATCATAATTTAAAACTTTACTCCCTCCTTTCAAGATTATTTGGGCACACATTTTCCCTAGGGGAGATACCTTAGAATTAATCACTTAAGAATCTGCTACTGAGCGCCTGAGTAGGAAGCGTACCTTCACAGGAGCCATGTTAGGCATCTATACAGATGTTCAAGCGCTATTTTGAACTTGGCACTGCAGCTTTCAGACCGTTTGCTCTGTATTTTTCCCCATTTACAAGCCAACAATAAGGAGGGATAAGCAAAGCATTCACAAGAAACTTTACACTGTGCTCACAGTGGAACTAACAACCCTTCGGATCAGTTCCCCCTTTTCAAAGGAGCACCAAGCCACCTCAGCTCTTCCACAGCAGAAGCAGCGCACTGCTGTTAAACATAAGGCAACTTACATTTTGATGATATACTGGTATAATGCAGCTTGTTAAGCTCAGACGGCAATATTTAACCAACTGATTAGAAGCATCCCATCTTCTTGGCAGGCCATGCAGTAGCAATCAGGAGAAATACAGCACATGTGCTTAGGAATTCCAGGGTTTCACAAGCACTGGGCCACTGACATCAGTTCTCCCAGCGCTGAGGAAACAGCAGCCAAGTAGGCTGTGAAGGTGAACGTCGCTGGGCCATAGGATTTGCACGATGATGCTTCTGTGAAAAGAACTCAGAACTGAGACAAGATGCTGCTTTGTCTGAAGGGAGCATGGCTAAGGCAAGGACCAGACACAGCGCTTCCAGCGAGCTGCCTCGTATCACCCTGCAGCCAGCCAGCAAGCTGCAGGCCTGCCGAAGGCAGTTTCCCAGCTGAGCATGAGAAAGTATCTCTCTACTATAGCAAGGTGACAATTTTAAACCAAAGACCTTATAAGCCATACACTGAGCAAAGATTTATCTAAAGAAGCATTCCACTTAATGACTAGAACCTGTATTTCCTTCTGCATTTTGTTTTTATGGCAGCTACTGACACAGAGACAGCCAAGGATGACAGGCACAAGCATATCCGCACAATCACAGATGAGTGCTCAAAGCCTAATTCTGCACAGGACCAATAAAAGCTTGACTTCCCAGAATGAATCTGAGATTCCAGGGAGAATTCCTCACGTGTGCTCTGTGGTTATAATACGCATCAGTAAGCTTTTTTTAAAGCTAGCAATAATTGTCAGACAAGTAGAGAGGGGAAAAAAAGACTTAACTACAGAACACCTCCCGTTGAAGCAGTATTTTCCTTTGCTCCAAAGGAAGCCCCAAAACCCTATTCAGAAGTTATTATTCAAAAAAATAAAAGGTAGTCAAGCTACACCTTCTCTCCCCTGCCTCCCAGAGACAGGCAGGTATCTACACTACGAGACTTAGCGCATTAAAAGTTGACTGCTTGTTTTCTGTCATCACCTAAGATTTTCAACTGCAAACTGCTCAGCCCACATCAAGGCAGGCTGAATTTGAAACAGCGACCAGGAAATTTAAAGCAGCAATACAGTATGCGTACAAAATTCAACACTAAACAGGAATATACTTCCATCTTTCAACTGCAATAAGCACTACCAGGCAGGAATTAGCAATCACCACAAACAGAAACAGCTAATTTTTTCCCTAGTCACTGGAAATGATATTATTGTAAAACTAACTCTCGACAGACAATTCCTCCCTCAAAACCAGTGGAAGAGGAGAAGCAAACCCCCCTAATACTTTTTAATAGGACATAACAGAATAAAGTGTTTGTAGCAAACAGCGTTGGCAGCTGCGGTCTCCATGGCAAGTCCGATGGCTGCAGCGCTCCCTCCAGTGGCAACAGACACGGGAGAGTTGGTCACCTTCCCTTCAAATCACCGCAAATTGGAGATCAAACTCTGAATTTCAGCTACAGCAATAAATCTTCTTTCTCTGAGAAACTTTGTAGTGATACAGCAGGTACTTCAACTGAAGTAGCGCTAGAAAAACTCTCCAGCCAAGATGAATTATGACACTTAAGCCTCAGGAATGTGGTCAACATTCTGAGAAAGAAGTTTTCACACAAGTGATGCTGCCAACTGCAAGCCACAGCAGCACGTGGAAAAAGAGCATGAAATGAGGTCTCTGATCAGAAATGGGGATTTGAATTTAAATTCGATCTCAGCAGCAGAGAAGCCATTTACAAGAGACGCATGCTCTGGAAGGAGGTGAAAAAAATGTTTTCTATCCCACAGGACACAGGGTAGTTAGGAACACATACAGAGGATCTGAGGAAACCAAATTGTAACTATTTCTGTACTGGGAAATGTTTGCATCAAGCATACAGTTCAGGCCAGTAGTAAGAGAGGGCTGAGGACAGCCAGATCATAACCAAAGTCATACTTCCCTATTAATTTAGTAAAGGAAGTTTATCAATTTGTTTTGCCAGTGTGGAAATTTTGGTTCAGCTTGTGCCCAAATAGTGTTTGGCCATCAAATGAGACTTTCTTATTGCAGTGAAACTTGACACACTTGAGAGAGAATGAAGAAATGTTTAAGACTAGATAGTAAGAGATCCGTAACACACAGTGTTTAGTTGTGACCACATGACCTCACTTGACCAGACAGGCAGCTGTTTGCCAGGAGGTACAACTCCTCATCCATGCTGCTCTTACCTCGGTCATGAACTGTGGCAACAGGACTTACTGGGAAAGTTCAGCAGGCCAAAGCACAGCAGACCAGCTCACTGAGACCCCACGATTCACAAAGCATAAGCATCAACTTCCCTGCAGCTTCTGGGTGCTACCCAGGGAGCAGTACGTCCTCACTACAAGCGACCACCCCTTCAGGTCAAGGATTTGGGCAACACTTCAGTCTGTTTTGCTGCAAAACACTCTGCGCTGTCACTCACCTTTGGGTTGAAAACAGACAAAAAACACAAGCAGGTTGCTGAAGTGAAGGCAAAGCACCACATGAGCAATAGCTTCTGCACTTCTGCAGCCTCCCAGTCACAGACTCCACAACAATTAAAGCTCTCTGACAGTTTGACAAGACTTGCTGTGGCCCTCAGTGTTTCTGCTCTCATCTGTCCCTCTCCATCCCTCAGTATCTACAGAAACAGGCTGGGATGGTAACATTTGGTCAGTTTTAACTTCTGTAAGTGCTTGATGAGAATCAACTTCCATAAGCATTTGATGAGCCTTAGCTGGGATGAACAAGGCAGTTTAGGTTCCCGAGATGCTGCAGGAGACTTTCTCAACACAGAGGAACACATCCTTATGCCAGCTATTCTCTTCTCAGGTTTTCAGGATTTTTCTGCTGCATTCCAAGGGGAAAAAGGAACTTTCATAATATTACACTAGAAACTTCAGTATTGCAGAAGGCAAATTCAGTTCAAGGACAGCACAGAACACACAGGCTGGCAAGTGTCCCCACTGTAGCCTACGCAAACACTGGTGAGTGCAAAGCCATCGCCACTGCCGCGTCCTTGCTGGTGCTGCATGTCTTGGCGTGCATCACTGCAACTTCTGGAATCCCCAACCGCACCCACTTCTGCTGTAGCAAGCGAGATGTGGATTTACAACAGTGACACAGGCGCCTGCAGGATGAACTGTAAGAGCGTGGTAGGCTGTCAGCTTGTAAGTCCTATTAAGGATTTTAAACATCACAGGATAGGTGGTGGTTTGATGGCTATGGGTACTCAGGGTGACAGCAGGAGAAGATTCAGAGTTATTGCTGGCAACAAAAGCGATCAGACTTCCTACGCCGACAGCTACATAATATATAGCATATATATAAAAAAATCCTCTGGCACAGAAATCCAAACTAAGGACAGACAGCTTTCAGCACAAGATCTTCGGTTACATCATTTATAACAGTTTTCCTGTGAAACAATTCTGATCAGATCTGATGGATAACAAACCACACCAGTTAAGGAGGGACTGGTTTGCTTTCTGCCACAAAGGACAATTAACATGTGCCACTTTATTTGTACTTTCTGCCTGAACAGTGAGTATGCAAGTCCTATACAGGAATCCCCTTACTCTGAAGAAGATACCACATAGTTTCATCAGAATATCTTTGTTATGTCATCAATTTTAATTCCAACCTGTACTTCAATGTGCACATAACTATTTTCAAATACAGTGAAAACTTGAAGTCAACAGCATTGCAGCTTTCAGTAAATCCTTCACAACTTCAGAAAATCTCTATAAACATTGTGGAAAGTAGATACAGAATGTACAGAGGACAGTTTTCTATACAAAAGTGCATTTTAGTAATACAATTAGCAGAGAACCTGGGAAAAAAAAACCTCAATTTAAGCAGTACCATATACTCTAATCTACACCCCCATCTCTCCCCGAAAAATGGAAAAAAAAAAAGCAAAATCACAAAACCCCACTTTCCCCTTGCTTTGGTTATGAACTATCAAGGCTTCAACATTACAATTATATTTTTTTTAAAACTGAAGAATTTATTTGTAATTTGGAAATGTTTTAAAGTTAGCCATATGAGAGAGAATGCAAGTATGATTAATCAGAGTTAATAGTCAAAATAGATAAGCTTTGAACATTATTAGGATTTGCCCTGGGTAGATTAATAAACTATCTTTGCATGCAATCCTTCAATAGAAAATTGCATATTGACTTGTCTTCTCTATGCCCAAGAACCGCAAGATCAGTAAGCTAAGGAACATTAAACCAATAAATCTAACAACATTTGCCACAAAAATCTGGCTTATAAGAATAAACTTCAAGAGCCCCCCAAAACAGTCAGATTTATTAATATTTATAGACCATTGCATCAAATGATTTCAAAGCTGAAAGAGTGTTAGGAGAAAAGAAACTGCTTCAGGCCATTCAGCATAGATGAACAGTATATATTGCCATTTTTGTATGTTTCTATATTTTATATGCACTGTGATGTAAATGCATGTGAGTAAGTTCAAGCAGGTTGGCTGGTCTGTTTTTTCCCCAGAGAATGATCTTCACAAGTTTCAAAGCACAATATGAGAACTAGAAGTTAAACCTAGAAAACTCAACTTTTCCTGCTCTTCTCAGTAAGCACCCCATACTGAGCTGTATATGTATATATACATATAACCGTCTTTTAATCAGTTTCCCAAATAAAGAAAAATAGATAATATCTCAACAGAGACAAAAGATGACATGAGATACATACACAAAAATTAGACAGGTTTGTCAGGCAGCTAGCTCTCTTCCTCATATTTAAAATCGTATTAGAAAAGAATGTTCTATATTGTTTACAGTCCTATTGCAATCAGACTTTCAGTGCTCCTTCTAAGCCTTTTTAGGGAAAAAGTTACCACGGAAGCAAACCATTAACATTACAGAGCGTAAATTGATTACATTCATATTACAGTGGTCACAAAGCACCTAGATATACAGCTTCAGTACCATGGAGCCATACAACTACGAGCTTTTTCCTGTTTGTCTCTATTTTGCTTTTAAGCTTGACATTTTTTATCTGTGAATAAAAAGCAGAGATTCATTTCTTTTTTTAAAAAGTGCTAATAAAAATGCATGACTTTAGCAGTCTATTACTCTTCTTTATCTATCCGAACCCAATAATCTGCAGATAACTTCCTGTAAAACAAAGTGGTAGCCACAATGGCCAACACTCAAACCAGCAAGACCAGGTTTAACTAAAATTCCAACTGACTATTGTCGCGGGTATCCAATATAAATTCATAGAATCATTTAGGTTGGAAAAGACCTTTAAGATCATTGAGTCCAACCGTAAACCTAACACTGCCAAGTCCATCACTAAACCATGTCCCCAAGCACCACATCTACCTCCAGGAATGGAGACTCAACCACTTCCCTGGGTAAGCATACAGCATATTGCAAGGAAAGACAAGAATCTGACAAAAAAAACTCCCCCCTCCATGAAACGAGTGTGTCATTGGAACTAAGCAGGATGTGAAAGCAAAAAGAAAAAAAAAATCCCAAACATGTAGCAGTAAGTTAGATCTCTTGAATCCCACAGCTGCTTCGGCCCTGATTCTCTGAGATGCCAAGTACCCGGAAGGGACACATTCAGGTAAGACGTTACTCTGCATTCTTATCAGAACATTGAGAATTTAGTATTCTTAGGTTATAAGCACCCTGGTACTATGAGATTACAGAGCTATCAATTATTACCATGGAACCCCAGGAAATCCACTCTCTTCTATCGTTTTAATTGTCACACAAGTGACTGAAGCACCCAGCTGGAGACGACACACCACAATCAGCTACTGTGGCACCCAGGACCTTTTCACCCAGTGTAACAGATGAGCAAGTGGACCCATCTAATCACTTGAATTAACTTATACTTACATGCTCACACTAAGATCAAGATGGAAATACTATCCTCCCTTATTTCATCATCTCTGGAAGCTAGCAGACAGGTGACCAAAAAGCACTGTGCGTCATCAAAATGAGGGGGTCTTCTCTCAACAAAGCCAGAGGGATTTTTAAACTCTGAAGAGCTGCTGAAACAGAATAAAGTGACACACTTTCATGCTCCACCACACTGAGATATTGCACCTTTCTCACAACTCATTTCAGAGTCTCAATTCTCTACAGTACTAAGCGTGCATTTTTTTTTCAGAAAAAGTATCACATTTCAAAGTCACTGCAGAAAATAAAGGTTGTACTGAACTGTGACAGTACACAGTGAATGTTTCATGATGAATTCATCCATTACAGCCATGGTAAGTTGCAAGGGTTCAACAACTGCACCCTGAAATTAGCTGAATTGACAGCAATTCCATTTTTTTCTTCCATCCAAGATATTTAAAAGAAACTCCAGATTTAAATCAATCTAAATTCTCAGTAACTTCTATACAGTTAAGAGGTTTTTGGTATTGTTTCTACAGGAGGAAAGGAGGCACCAACCAGCTATAGCGCAGCACAAGCAAATACTGACACGTAACAGTAACTTCTGGTTAGTAGCCAAATAACTGGCCATACAGGATAGCTAACACGTGAGTTTACAATGACATTACATAGCTTTTAATCAGCCAGTGACCAAGTCTGGGTACCTGTTGTCTAGCAGCAGTAAGAGTGAATAAGTTCATACATACTAGATTGATTATGGACCTCATTTATTTATCACTGAAGCCCTTTCAGAGGCCACTGTTCAGTTATTTTACTGGTCAGTTTATTCTACCAGGAATGCCACTTCTGAAAGAAAAATAATTCAGCTGTTCAGGCTAGTAAGTCTGTGCAGGACATGCAAAACGAATGTAAGTAGTGCTATATGAACTTGATCATGCAACTCTGCAGGACTGGGCAATTGCAGGCACCTGCAAGAGCAAAACGAGCAAAATGAAGGTAATGAAGCATCAACATAATGCAGACTTACTTCCTACACTCAGAACTAGAAAATATTTCTAAATTTCTTTTAAATTTCACATGGGAAAAAAAAACAAAAAAAAAAATTTAGAAGTATCGTTTTTATCTCAGCTGTGGGGTAAAGGAGTTCCGTAACAAGTAGTTCCAAGATCAAGACAAAAGCTACCTTACAGATTGTCAGAATTAGAAAACAGGTTAAAACTACTTTTACCTCCCTACCAGAAAGCCACTATTTTTGTTCATTTTCTTAGCAAGAAAAATTTCAAAAGCAGATAGAAAACAAAAGGAGAATTCTGAAACATGTAATGGTGTAACAACCCACACAGAAGACACATCCTCAGCTAAACACACAATTAAAAAGCACAGCTGCATTAATTAAGTTCTCTTGCCAACAACATGAATCTATTTAGATATGCTTCCGGGGAAAAAAGTCACCAAAGCTGTGTGCCACTTGTTTGCACTTCTGTTTACAGCAGCATTTTTAACTACTGTAAGTAGTGTCCTAGGCAGCTTAACTGCAGATTAGTGTACTTTCAATGCATAAAGATGTTTTTATTTGAATCTTTTCATAGCAATACTAGGGATGTACTGGTCAACCGTTAGTAACAATCATACTATAAGATACTGAGCAGCAAAATAACCTTCTGAGGACTAAGCTTGGAAGTTTTTTTTTTTGAATTCTCATTGCTTCCTAAAGAACTACATTATCAGGCATTATTTGCATTACAGATTCCCTGCACTAGAAGTCCTGCTTCTTGTCTTCTGTACAGTGTGAGTTAAATCACAACTTCTAGAAAAGGATTTATCACAGTACTTTGATTTTGTATGATCCAAGAGAAAGGCTGAAGAAAGCCCTACAGAACTAAAGATTTTTTCCTTATGCTAAACAATCCTCCTAATAATAGGAAAGGAAGACAAACAAGCCAAGTGTAATATTAACTCTAAGTTGGAAAAAACAAAAAAGCTGAAGCATAGTAATGTATGCTTAGTGTCATCCAAGAGCACCCCTAGACTTAACGTCTTGCAAGTAAGCTAGCATTTTAGCCAAGTTCCAATTTCCTTAAAATTGTACCTATTCTGCAGCTTTTCAGAAGTCAGTTAAGTTTCTGAAGTCTTTGTTGCAAAATTACTCTCAAAAAGCTGAAGTTACTCAATACTTGGGCCTTCTTACCAAAATTACACTTGAGAAAAAATCTGATTTATATTGTTAACACTAATCAAAATTTGGTCAAGAAATATATGTAAACAATAAGGATAATACATTTAAGGCTTAGAAAGAACACTGATAAATTCACCCCTGTCACATTAAAACATCCACATCTCCTTCATGGTCCTCCTCAGTCACTTTTAAAGAGAGCACTTCTTCATTAAGAAATAATCCACTCAGTCTTTCCTTACGAGCTTGTCTTTGTTCTTTCAGCTGTCTCTTGCGTAAGGCCTTTTGCTGTAGTTTCCGTTGCTTGGAACGTTTCTGCCAAAATACAGAAGAAACAAAAGATAAGATTTTGTTCTGTAGATTGGAAACCACCTTTAAAGCTGGCAAATATAAGTTAACCTCTAAAATAATGTCTGTTCTGAAAAATAACTACATGAATTCTCAGAGATGGTGCAAAGATTCATCCAAAATTGTACCTACTATTAAAATATGAAAACCATTTACCACGTCTGAGTTATGAAGCATAACATCACCCTGTGACGTTGCATAGCTGTGTCTTTGATTGGAAGAATCTTTATTGCAGGGGAAATGTTAGTCTTACAATAAGAACCTGAGATGTCGAAGAGCAGGAACTACTCCTCTCCTCCACACTTGAAATTACGGAGACAGGACAAGTGCCACAGTACTACTTTAACTGAAACATGCTTCAGTAGGTCATTCCTCACCACATGTTGGAGGAATAAACTGAAGACTACTCAAAAAGCCTAACGAAACTTCTGGTCGGGAGCAACCACACAACCAAGACAGTCCTTACTACCCAGAAATTATGCATAGATTAGGTTGATCAATCTTCAGTAGATTTTTTTTGTAAAACTGTGTGTTCTTTCAAAGAATTAAGTTAGCTGCATAAGCCCTTATTCAACTGCCACTCACCTTATTCTAAAGAAAAGTAATGAGAAGGTCTACTACATACAAACATCAGGCTTTCACTTAGAACCGAAGTGATGTGAAGAGCACAAGCTTAAATTCCTTCTGGTCATGTCAGAGGAAACAGTCAGCATTGGTTTAGCTAGAGAACTTCAGCAGATGCCCAGTTACTAACCATGCTCCTTCACTACCAATAGCCCAGTGAAGATCACATAATCAACCTTAACAAGTTAGACAGCTTAATGCACGTGTACATAATTACAAACTTTACTTTTGAATCCCGGATTCTTTCTGCAGCACTTGTGGACAAATTACTGTCACTGTGCGCTCGACTCATGTTGGCACTCGAGTTTGAAGCGGAGTTAGCAACACTAGAGCCACTGCTGCTGGCTGAGCTGACCATGCTGGCGCTGCTGCTGCTGGCACTGGCACCACTCACACCACTGGTACTCGCACAGCTGTAGCTACTCCTCTTCCAGCTTTCCCTTGCAGAGCGTTGACGAGGTCCGTGTTCCTTGATATAGTTTCTCACCTTTAGAACAGAGGCAGCAGAATTACTAAAGCCTGATAAATACCATACTGAGATACTCCTTTTCATGGAAAAAAACACAATTTGCCTATTAACAGTGATCAAGTTATTGTATCAGTTCAGTTAGCCTTTTAAACCATTTTGCTGTGTCTGCTTAAATCCCAAGCCATCTAGAAGTCATCAAGCGAACTTAACTAAGTTAATATTAACTTCATTATGGAAGGAAGAGAACTAAGTTACAAGGTTTGGATTTTTTCCCCTCTCCTACACTCGAAGTTTTCTACTGCATAACAACAAGTCATTATTATAAAACCAAACAGGGATAGCGGTCAAGTTCAACTGAACTAAGTTGTTTACTTAATGTATCAAAATTCTTCATTTTGCTAGATATACTCAAACAGAAGTGGCTGTAAGGAAAGCAGTACTTTTCTACTTTCAGATGATACCTATAAAATGTTTGAAATATGAAATAGGCCAAGCCCGTAAAAGCATGTTTTCCATTTTCAATCTTTACCTTCATCTTAATCACAAATACAGAGTAACACTGAGGAGTTCAGATTGTTTGGATACTACATCTTTTCCCAACAACACACCACAACAGAACAAAGACTAAAACAACAGTAGCATGAATCTACCAGACCAACCAGGTACCTTTGTTATAAACTGTATTTTGTAACATCTCTATAATGCATTGTTCTGTATTCCTTTTTACATGAAATTTATGGTCTTCCCCAACAAATTCCACTCCCTTGGAGTTTCGAAAGCTAGTTTATATTCAGCAAGCAAATGAAGATCCTCAACGAGCTGATGGTCATGTAGTGGAATAAGCTTTTGTCATAACCAGTACTGGGCCCACAGCGTAACTCGTTACACACATGTCAGCTTAGGCCTAACACATACTGAGAATATATAACCACAGTCTTTCATATAAAGTTTTAATACATCCAATATGTTTTTAAACTGTATTTTCCCTCATTGACAATATTGTGCTCTAGTGCATCTCCCTGTATCTAATGACTACGTATAAAAAATTGGTCACAACTCCAAAAGCGATTTTGCAAGACATATCAGATGCCGAAACCCCAAAGTCATACACACAGACCTTAACTCACCTGTTTCAGTTTTTCATCTGTGAGACAGTTCAATTCAATAATGAATTCACTATCGGTAGGTGAGATCTGAGCAGTAGGATCAATAATTTTAATAATATCAAGTTGCTCTCGAAGGCCCATCTCTGTACTGACTTTGCGACTCAAATACTCAATATATTCAACCTAGGACCCAAAGAGAGGCAGGTCATTTTAAAGTACTATTGATTCTAAATGAGTGACGGAAAAAAAGAAAGACCAGTGGAATAAAATGTGCTCAAATATCACATTTCCTACAATTCTAGCCTCATTCAGTATCCTCAGAAACTCAGGGTAAAAACATGAGTGCACGTTAGACTGCCTAGTGCAGATCCACAGGACAAGATTTAGTTTCAAGAATCAAGCAGTACTGCATAGGTCTACATTTACATGTACAGCAATCAGTATGTCTCCTAAGATGTGGCACTAATTAAAAGATCTTCTGCATATTATAGTTCTTACATAGGAAAAAAAGTCAACTTCACCTGTTCATCATTTGTCATTGCACTCCATGGAAGTTCATCGAGATTCCTATGCTTGTTTTTCTTTTTCGGAAGCAGACAAGGAGAGCTTGGAATACTAGGTATAACATCAGAAAGCACATCACTCCCACTTGTAATGTCGCTGCCAGGCAACTTGTAATATACAAGAGAAAGAACAAAGCCTTAGAATACAGCAGGCAGATTTAAAGTCATTCTAACACTATTAACAATTCAAAACAAACCGTCAAATTAGCAAAGCATCACTTATCTATGTACTATAATGACTTCTTAGTAATTACTCACAACCCTGCAGTACTCCTTTGAATCTTCCAACAAACAGCAAGTGCAGCAGACTCAATTCACTCTTCTCTACTTATCAATCCTCTTTTTAAAAAATTGCAGTTCAGAAAACAGCAGAACGATGTGGCATTTCAACCATTTCCCCTCTCCATCAGTGTAAATGGTCCATTACAACCCAAACCCAAATCTAAACCTCCCATTTTAAAGCCAAGTCTAGTTTAAGGAGGATCATTTCAAAGTAGGTTTGTAATTTATACCATACCCCATAATTACACAAGACAATTCAATTAAAATCACTGTCACTTTCCTGGAAGCAACTTCAGAACTTTAGCTGGCTTCATTTATACAACTGACGTGTAATTTCTGAATGCACTTCCAGTCAGTGTGACAGCTGGATTACTCATGCCCAGATTCTGCCAGATAGCACCACTAAGAGCTACAAAAAAGTCTTTCCAAAATTCTGCAAGTCCAATCAAGTATGTCTCTTAAGAAATGTTTTTTTAAAAAACAAAAAATTTTAAAAAGCTAGTTACTAATCAAACATGCTATCAGCTAACTGAGACATGGGAAATTGCTTCTTTTCAAAACAAATCACTGAGTTTATCAGGCACTGAACACTTCACAGCTCAGTGAAGCTCCGAATCTTTGGGATCCAATCTGAGTTGTTCTACAGGTTGCATTATACACACGCACTTGCAACTTCTCTGATACAATATACATAGAAACTAGTAGTTAGACTACTCAGTTCACGGTATCTTAAGTTCATTTGCATCTTCTGGAACAGGATTTGTGCTTTCTTCAAATCGGTGGTTTCAGTCCTTACACTGCACTTAGGAGACTCTGTATAAGCTTTGACTAAGCTTTATGACAAAATTTAGAAGTATTCCTCAGTATATTCTGAAGCACCATGTATCCTATTTCAAAATTATGTATGTGTTTGCAGTTGATTTAAGTCTAAAATATATAAAAAGATTTGCATATCACTATTGAAAAATTGCTGAAGACCGACAACTACCATGAACTAGAGATACCTGACCAGGACTGCATCCAGTACAGACTGGGAAAAGGAGGACATGATTCACCTTCACACTTCTCCCATCCTGGTGAGACAAAGTGAGCTCTGTACTCTTACTGGCACAGAAAAAAAGACAGAAATAGGCTATGGCAAGAGCTTCCACACTTCACCTAGGTGCCAGCTCCACTCCAAAGGAAGATTTAACATGGCCAAATTACTGGAAGCAGACATCTGTAACCAGATTTCATTAGCAGGGCAGATCCTCGGTACAAGGGATCTAAGCTCATGGCTACAAGACACATGTTGGTCACTGAAACCAAACTACCATAATATGTAAACATCCCTCTTTGAAGAGCTGACCTTCAGTCTCTCCTACAGATTAAGAACTCTGAAATAAAATGGAACAAAGCATTCCCTTTATCGCTGAAGATTCAGATATCTGCTCTTACGTTCAACAGTTACAAGACACAAACGCTGAGGATTTTTCAATTAAAGCTAAACCCAGGAGTTAACAGTCTATACACAATTATACATTTACAGTGGAACTAGTTTACCTGCCATTCAAACTCACTGTCTGACCAATCCCAGTACGTGCTGATAGAAGAAGAGACATCACTGCAGACACTGCCCTCGGGGAACAAATCGAAAGAGGTGAACTCCTGGTCATCCAACAGAGAGTAACAGTCATCCTGATCACCAACTGACACCGATGAGAACAGCTCCTCACTGCACTCTGAGCTGGCTACGCTGGTTCCACAAGACGTCAAGTTCCACCTGCAAACCGGGACAAAACAAATAGAAAGCTGCAAAGATATTGGCATCATGTATCCTGAAAAATGCTTATTTCTTTTAAGCCTCGTAAAACTATCTCCACATTGCTTGTCAGGAACACGATACATTGATTTTATTGAAATGTTATAATTATGTAAACTGAAGTATTCTATTTTGAAGTATTTTTAAAGGTCCATAAACACACCAGAAGGAATTCAACATTAAACATGGCAAGGCAAAAATCCATATACAGTTAGTATAATTACACCTTTATTTTAATATATTAACAGTTTCCACCCCAGAGCCATGATTCTTGTAGTGCATAAATTGTCTTTTTTTGTTGTTGTCGGTTGGTTGTTTTTTAAAATACACGGAACTAATAATACTATTTCCCATATGCTGGGATATTTAAACTTCCATGTAAACTGAAATAAACAAAACTAAGAAGTAAATCAATTGGGCTTCAGGACAAATAGGAGTCAAAAAGAAATTCTACGTTGATAATCCCACACAAAAATAAGACTTAATAAGGAAACACATTATGGATATACGTAAGCCTTCACTATTCATTACTTTCAACTCTGAATGCCAAAAATATCAGAAATGCTGTTGGAATGAGACAGTGCAAGGTGGGAAAACAACCTGTGTGAAAATGCTACCACACCAAAACTACACGTTATTTTCCCTTCATAATTTCATTTAAAAAGCTAGTTAATGCTGTTGCAATTGAGAAAGTAATTGAGGACTCAGACTTCACAGAACAGGTTTTTTACTCTAATGAGAGTAAGGCAGAATTTAACAAGCTCATGAAATCAGTCTCCGTATCTGGATTTATTTTACATATTGGTGAAAAGTAGGTCGAGACAACTATGAGTCAGCACAGCACTGCAATGTGGCCAAAACAATTTGAAAAGAACTTCTAAAATTCACCACACAAACTCACGCAATCAATTCCTGTTCCATCAGCCTATCCACCTCAGCCTGGCTAACTGGAAAAACACTCCTCTACCCAGCTGCAAAAGCTGAGCAACGCCATCTCCCAGCAAGGCTGGTGGTCCTCGCTGTCGTTATTTAAGCTGCATACCAGGTTGGCTAAATGTGTTAGATGTGGGAGTAAGTCCATCACAATTTGGCCAGCAGTAAATTTATCCAATGTTAAAGACATTTTAAAAACTTTTCTTTCAACAAACTCTGGAGATCTTGCCTTCCCTCCCTTATACATGGACAATGTTTTACTGGTACAGACTTTTGCTGTCAGGGCAATTAACTGGTAGCCAATAGAATATGAGTGTGGTGACACAGCATGCTTTGAACATTACTACAGTTTCAGTGTCCATGAAACATCGATGAAAGGAAAGACAGAGTGGACAAAGTTTCCAGACCCATCAAAGCACAGGATGGGGTACAGGGCTTTACCACCAACCGCTATGCACAGATCCTCCAGGTACAAAGCATCACTGCAGGTACAGGCAGGCAGCCCTCACCTTCCCATACCCAGGGAGGCTGCTGTACTTGCTGGGGTGAACTGGATTAACAAGAAGTGGGAACTACATCACAATTACTCGCAACTTTAAAAAATAGAAAGCCTTACGCGAACACCACAGATTGAGCCGTGCATCTGCAACGGCCTAATCAGTGCAAGACATGGCACGTCCTTCCCCAAAGCAGTGAAATACCCACTCAGGATGCCTCGGTTACAAACCTGGGTTTGTAAAGCGAGCAAGCCTGAGGAACACATGCAGGAAGTGAACGGCAACACAAAGACAAACATAAAAAATTAATTAAATGCAAATTTGGTGAATATCACATACTTATCTCACAGACATGCTATGAATACACCTTACTGCTCAGGTCACAACTGGGTCTTACGATGTAAGAACTAGATCATGGAAGCGTATCATATTTGATCAAGGCTCTTCACACTGTATCATTTAAGAATCTATAATTAAGAGCTTGCCCTTGTGAATTTCACTTTTAAAGTGCAATTTCCATTATTTCATACAAATTCCATTGAAAGATTACCTTCTCATTCACTCTTCATGGTGTAGCAGAAACACAAAAAAACAGTAAAAGCATCTCGCAACTCTGGAACAGTAACTACAACTATCTCACACTTATGTTCAAGACCGAAATCTCACAAATTGTTCTCAAAAAAAAGCTATAGCTATATTCAAGCTTAATACTATACATAAACAGCAGCAGAATTAGGTTCTTAAGTAAGCAGGACTGCTGGGGTTTGACTTTCTAAGCACAACTGGAATTTCTTTGTAGAGCTGCATTTGCAATTTTAGACCAGGCATTTTCCACGAATTACAGACAGAATAATTCGCGCTTAGTTAGTAGCATGCGATGGAAATGTTTCTGCAGGAATCGGTGCAGTCACCAGCCGCCTGACTCATCCCGAACCTCCGCAGGTTTGCTCGGCGTCCACGCCAGGCCTGCTTTTAATGAACACAAACACACCACGTGTGAGCGTGAGCCTCCTGCAGCGCCCAGAGCGGCGGCTGGAGAAATTCGGAGAGCAGCAAGCACCCCTCACAAACCGATCGGCCACCGCGGCGGCAGGAGCCAAAGCCCGGCCGAGCGCACACGCGGCCTGGCCCAGGGGAAGCGTCGGCACGGCCGCCCCGGGGCTCGGACCGGGCGGGGGAAGGCGGCCCGGCCGGC